>Ga0172381_10000626_pt1 | contig 42901 bp, 68 predicted proteins | sample Leawel6488metaG_FD_119754 | JGI IMG/M metagenome (GOLD analysis project Ga0172381, IMG submission 119754) | Leachate microbial communities from a municipal landfill in Southern Ontario, Canada - Leachate well 64-88 metaG | ecosystem: Engineered > Solid waste > Landfill > Unclassified | place... | reverse complement strand
ATTTGAATAATGATAAGTTCCTTCAACCCATTCACCAGTTGAAACTAATTTTGCTTTGAATAATGCTTTCATTGTTTTATATTTTAAAAATTAATAATTCGATTGATAAAGGCAGCCGATAACCCGGTATATAACCAATAGCGGGGGTGGTGGTTTGCATTGTTTCGGTTGTATCTATATTCATTATACTAATTTGATAAGTTATTAATATTTAATCCGCTACTGGTCATATACCCAACGTTATAGCTAATTAAATAGACAGATTGCTCAGGATAAATTCTTCTGTAATATCTACTCCATTTTCAGCGTGTTTAATTAAATCATCAATTGGAATATGCGTGTCATTGTTCGAATGTGGTGTAAACCCAAATCCATCACCTTGAAGCAAATCGCACTCTCCTTCAATATCCGTAAAGTCCTGAATCAACATAGATAATCCTTGCGTTGCCATCGATAATTCGCTTGCTGCTCTTTCTGCTTTTCTATGTTCTTTTTTAAGAGCGTTTATTTGTTTTTTAGTAAGTATCATTTTAGTATATGATTAACTGGCTATAACACACAATAAAAAATATATGGGCGTTTGTGCCAAATTGTGCAGTTGTACCTTTAATTTAGTTCGGTGTATGTGGATAGATTACTGCTTATAAATCCCATACATTTCTTATTGTCAACCGTTAGCGTTCATTGCTAAACCACTCTTTGCGTTGTATCACATATTTATTATTCCAATGATTTAAACAGCTTTCAATTTCCCCTTGTGCTACTCCACTATCCTCCATATCAGCGTCCATTTCATCCCTAATATCAGAAAGCAACGAACCGCTAACATGCGGTATAGGTAATTTGCCGTTCTCCGATTCAACTCCGCTCACTAACTTTTCGTAATCAGCTTTATGCAGTATTACATAATCCCCAGCTTGCACAGTAAATTCATGTTGTATTTCAAACTCCATTGTACTTTCTTCAAAGTCAGCACTTATCAATTTTGCATTATACGTTTCCATAATCCGTTCGCTATTAGTTATTATTAAGTTCTATATTTCAATTCAAGTCCGGTGCAGTGCGATGGGCGCACATGCCCATACCTGCGGCTCGTTAGTTGCAAGGCATAAACATCGGATAAAGTTGCTCTGCGAATATGTGAGTTTTGATGCCTTCCACATATACATAAGCCTCTTTATTACTAACCATTTGCAAACTATCGCATATTATAGCCTGTCTACTCCAATTATTGTCGTTTGAATAACCTAATATCCATTGCCCACAGTTCGGGTCATTTTTAGGCTTAGTTTCAGAGCAAGAAAAAAGCCCAGCAACTAACAACATATAACCAAAATAGCGGGTTATGCGCTTGTAATTAAGTGTTTCCATATTTATTAATTTAGTGTATTTAGATAATTTTGTCCTATTAAATCCGCTACTTCGGTTATATTTACCGTTATAGCCAATTAAAGAAGAAACGACCGTGCATTTCCCATATAGTCATAAGTCATATAAAATGTTTTTTTACACGAACATTTTATTCTTACACACCAGTTTTTATTTGTATTGCACTTGTTCAAATATTTATCATTTTTATCATAATAAACTTTGCCGCAATGGGGGCAGCTAAATTCAATATCTGCCATACAAATAAATCCATTACCTATTGCTTTACATGTCATTGTTTTAATAATTAACTGGATTAAGTTCTTTGTAATCCGGCTCTAATCTTAGCCGCAGCCGTTAGCAAACATATTAAGACTGCCACTTATTAAGCATATCTCGTATATTTCTAACTATGTCTTTATAGTCCTCAAAAACATCAATCATTGAATCTTTTTGATGCCTTAACCATTCTAATTCCTTGTTAAATCCGTGTTCACGAAGGAATGTCATTTTGTGATTTATTTCTATACGAGTTCTATCGTATTCGATAAGTTTTAACTCTGCATTTTCAAGTAATTCATTTAATTTTTCTTCCATTTTGATAATTATTTAGTTATTAGTGAACTACCCATTTGCTAACACGTGCTATAAGCAACACGGCGGATACATACTGCTAATTTTCAAGTTTAGTGCATGAGCCGTGCAGCTCATAGCACCATACGTTAGCCACCATATTAAGACGGCTTCGTAGCAATGATAGTTTTGAATTTAGATTCAAACTCGCTATTCTTTTTCCAAAACATCAAATCGTTCTCAATGTCCCACCAAAAATCAAATCTATCTTTAAAGTATTCGTCATCTTTAATATAAGAGTCAAAAGCGGAAAATTCTTTTAATCTCATTTTGTTTTCTGCAAGTTCAGTTAAGTATAACTTAATGTCGCTTTTCTGTGAATCTTTACAAAAAACAGTAATAACCTTATTTTTCATTGGTACGTCTAAATAAGTGTATTCGTTTAATTCTCCCCGAATATTACCCAGAGATTTCGGCAAAGCTCCCCACTCAAATTCAGAACTACCCATATAGTCAAAACTCAAAATAGAATCTATTCCGCTTTTGTATTCTCTATTTTCAAATTTTCCACGTTGAATTAACCAAGTTTTCATAATTTATATTTTTAAAAGTTTAACATTCAATAAAATACGGTGGCTAACAAAGGCTATAAGTAATACAGCCACCAAGTGTAGTGCTAAATTGATGCGGTCTACAAGGCTGCACTACTCATAGCCTCAACCGTTAAATCAATACAAATATAGTAACATTTTTGTTACCAATACTATAAATAAGTATGTTATTTAACATATTTTTACTATTGACTTTTGAAATTTATAACAGTACCTTTGATTTGAAGATTGATTTTTCATAAGAGGGTTTTAGTTAGTAACATTTAGGTATGAAAAAAGGGAGGTTAATAGCCTCCCTTACTTTTTCTACTTGCGCCTAACTTATTTGGCTTTCTTAAGTTCAACAAGTTTCTGAATACCTTGATTCATGTAACCGGCCCCGATTGCAATATCTTCAAAAGCCTCAATAGCTTCATCAGAACCGCCAAATTCAGCAGCAAGTTGCTGCACTACTAAAGACGTTTCAGTTCCGTCAACATCCTTTATCTCTTTAGCTATTTCAGGAATTGCACTCATGAACCGGACAGCTTTGCCGGCATGCTTAACAACTAACAACCCCCCTTCAGCAATGGTGATTTTGTCGTCTGATTTTTTGGCCTCAATAACATCTTCATAGACTTCGATGCCGTCTGTGATTGTCCTCTGTAATTTGTCAATGTCTTCTTTAACCATGTTTTTAATTTTAAGTTTTTACGTAAAAAATAACAAGGCTAAATTAAGTCTTATTTTTGAATTAATTACTGGATATTCAAAAGAAGATTTAAAAGCAAAATTTTCGAAATAAGCAATAGTAAATTTTATTCTTTGCAAACCTATAATTTAGTTCTAAGAATATTAAGTAAGTCTATTGTAATAACCTTTGCACTTTCTTAAGTTTAGGTAGCTCCTCAGCTTTTAAGTCTAACTATTTCTAGCTTGCAATCTCAGTTGTCAATTTCGGACAGAGCTGAATTTTTCACGACCCTAATTTATTATTACAATTCAACATTTATACTCGTCTTTTGGTTCGTATTCGATGTAATCAATACCATCGGTGAAGGAGTATGAACCGATTATGTTAAAATAAAAAACCGACTAAAAACGCCTTCACACGTTCGTAATCGGTTTAAATCTTATCTCCCGTGAGAGATCGACCCAAAACTATCTTAAGTATCGGTGAAGGACGATATAATTATCGGTTTAAAGAACTACACAAAGGTAATATTATTTTTCAAATAAACAATAGATTACTGTTTTTTTGTTAAAGAAGCAACCCCGGAAAGTGCCATCCCGATACTTATCATCTCAGGAACTAAGCTAACAATACCTATTGGCATGGTGGCCGGAAAACATACGGCTGCAATTTTAACCACTAAACCGGCTATGATTATACCGGCTCCTACTTTTTGAATCGGTTTAAAATAGGGTGACGTTTCACTCCCTAGTCTTTGTACCGTTTCGCTGTTTTTAATTTTCTCAAGTAATTTCATAACTTTAATATATTACACGTACAAATGTTGCATGTTTAGTATCTCTATCTCTTTTCATAACCTGCCCACCGTTACTCTGGTTTGTGAGTGATGTATTCCCTTCAATGTCAAAGAAATTATTACCATTCCAGGATAAAAATATTCCTACATGGTCAAACCTGCCATCATTATTCCAGTCAAAAAATACCAAGTCTCCCGGCTGTGGATCGGTAGTTATCATGTCGTGTTGTTTGAAATATGCCATAGCAGTTTGACACCCGGCAAACCCTTTTTTAAATCCTAAATGTTTTAAAGGATAACCTGCAGTATAATAACAATAAGAAGCAAATATTCCACACCAGGCAACACCATCAAATCCAAACCATTCACCATATTTTGTTTTATTGGTATTCGGAGGGTTTTCGTAGTACCCTATTTCTTTAATTGCTATTTCTAAAATCTTTGATTTCATGACTTAATTATTAAAGGTCGCTTCATATTATGCCTATGTGTTTTAATTTTACAATCAACCATATAATCGAACTGGCTAACACAACGTCAGTGATCAATAATCCAATCAAATATAAATCATGGAATCTTAATTTTTTTGTGATCGGTTTTAAGGCTTCCTTCGTGCCTTCCATTGCACCCTGTCTCGAGGCTTCTTTCATGACGTTAAGTAATAATTGATAATTGTCCTTTGAATTTATCAACGATAGCAATTTTAATTCTACATTGTCGTCAATATACTCTTTACAACTAGTGCATTCAAAGTCTGTTTTGTTACCCTGTTTTCCCATCTATTTTTCAATTATTTTTACACCAATCCTAAAATGTGTTGTATCTATTATTACTGCATTGTCACGAATGGTAGTTCTTTTTTTTTTAATTCACTAGATTCCTTATTAAAATATAATAGGTCTAATATACTTCTGTATTGATTATTCGTCAAATTCGATTGTCCTGCTATCTCTCTAACTGCGTCCTGTGTTGCATCTGCTTTCCTTTGTAAGGTTTTCATGCAGGTGCTCATTGAATCGTTAAAACGGGTTTGTTTCATTATGTAATTAGTCTGTTGTGCCTGACTTGAGATAACGACTTCTTTTGTATACTGAACGTCTTTTTTTAATTTTTCCAAGTCATTGGCCTTATTAGCCTTTTGCATCCCGTAGCCAATAAGGAACGTACTTATTCCTATAATAGCAGTTGATATACTAATAGCTTTCCCTATATTACTTAGTACCCATTCGAATAAGTCTTTCACGTCTTTTCTTTTTAAAGTTAATAATCATTTTAACTAATGTTACTAAGTTGACTTTTATAGTTGGTAATTTCATTGTGCAAGTGGTTTATATTCAACATATCCCATTTTAGCAGTAATAGTCCCAGCTGCAGCCGTTCCGGTTATCTTTAATATATTTGTCGTTGTCCAGTCCTTTGAGGTTAATTCGATGTAAGTAACATAAGTATAGTTACCGGCCTGTCCAGCTGTAATTGTACACCTGGCAACGCTCGATGAAACTCTTATAATCTCAATATTTAATCTCATAATGTCATTATTTAAAACATTAATAAGGTCGCTGGCTAAATTAGTCTCTGCAAAATATGGTTCTACATGTCCTGTGGCAGTTGCATCACCAATTACTGTATACGTAGCTATTATCTTATCGCCATTATTAGCTAAAGTATTTGCGGGTACTGTATAAGAATAAAGGTCAGTTTCACCAATTCCACTTGTAGAAGCATCGGTATAAAAGTCAGCTAATGGCCTTTGAATAGGAATCCCGTTTCTTAAATATCTTGCGCCTGAAGTTATGTTTATATTCCCAGCATAATCAATAGATGCTTTTTCTACACCGGAATCCCTTACACTTATTAATTTAGCTGTTGCATTTGTTAAATTCGTATGAGTGTCGAATAGATAAGCTACTGCGGAAGCTCCATTTGCAACCCGTGGATAAATCCAAAACCTATCAACAGTTCCAATTGTTGCAGATATAGTTCTACCTGTATTTACTCCTGTTGTAAACGAAGGATTGTCATATAAATCTAATAATGTTCCTGTTATATTGTATGAACTAGCCACCTCATTACGCCAAATATAAGCTATTCTGGCAGTTTTATTGGCTGTCAATGTTGCTGATGAATATACTTCCATGCAACTGCCAGTATTTGATGAAAAACTCCCACCTATTCCACTTCCTGAATTACCCCTATTAGCAACCCCAGATGTTGACGTACTATACGATCCAAATGAAGTTGTACTGATACTTCTGCAAGCCGTTCCGCCATAAGAACTATTATAAGTTCCATAACCCGTATATGACGAATTTCCGCTCCCTGTATATAAGGCAAAATTACAGCTTATAATATTAGAATGGTTTGATGAAGGAATTAAATTAGAACCATCTTGAAATATTTTTGCGTCCGTACCAACTTCTGCCCTTGTTGGATACGGTTTATATACTCTTGTCACAGAATCCCAAAGTAAAATACCTGATTGTGGCTGCCCCACATGAGTAAGATTAAGCTTCACTCCATTATAATAGATATATTTTCCAGCAGCCAAATTAATACGTTCTAAAAATTTATTAGAATCATTAGGAAAAATACTTAATTGCCCAAAACTTTGAGATGCAATCAAAATACCTGTTAATATAATTAATATTTTTTTCATTTGCTTAAATAATTTTTTATTCCTTTTTTCCATTTGTAATCATAAATCACGTTAAAATGATCGTTTACATTTACGGATTCGGCTGTGTATCTTCGTAAATATAGCTTATTAGAATTTAGACTTATATCCCTATCCAACCATCCAATCCCGTAAGGTGTAGCCAGTTCATATCCCGGTATTTCAACCAACTGCGCCCAAGTTCCTGCCTCGTTATAGCAATATCCTGCTGAAGTATTAATATAAGGTGTCCACGTATTATTGTCATTACTTAGATCATAAACTGAACCACCATAAAATCCTGCGCTGTCAAAATTGTTATCTGTTACCAACATAGGACAATAACCGGCTTCAATAGTCCCTGCAATTATCCATGTAAAATCAATATTAACGCTTAAAAATATTTGTGGCTTAAAAACATATCGTTCTATATAATCTAAAACATGATCTGCCCCGGTATAAGTGTGTTTGCAATGTCCCCAAACATTAAGAACAATACTGTCTCCAAAAGAATAATGACTTCCATTAGTCCACGTTATCAATGTATTATCTACGTATAATTTTGCAGAATCTAAAACTCTTGGATCATCATGTCCCATCCATTCGTAAGTCTCTGAACCATCTGGATGATAATTGAATGCAAAGTCATTATTTGCACCAAAATCGATCTGAAATTGTGCTGTATCTATATTAACCACCTGAGATGTATTCGGAAACCCATCCAAATCATAATTACCTCCTGTGTTCCAAAATCCCTGTAATTGTATTCTTGCTGAACTACCTCCTACAGGCATGTATCCGGTTACGGTTACTCTAATTGTATGAACTCCTGGGCTTAATTCTGTTGCAAATCTGACCCTGCGATTTGATGTACCTGTCCATAATATACCCTTGTCAATAGCATCGTCTCCTGCATCGTTTTCAAGATATATCCTGTCTGTTGGATTTAAAGTACCACCATTTTCAACCAAAACAGTATTAGCAAGTTTTCCTGCTGTAACAAGTTCAGAAGCTGTTGGAAGTTCATTAGCAAGCGTTAAGTCACCATCTATTGCTACTTTTGCAACACCTGAATTTTCTGCGGCTATATCTATTGAACCTAGCTCGGTGACACCATCACAGGTAGTGGCTTCCATATAAGCATTAGTTGCTTGCGAATATTTATAATATCCTAAAATATAGCCGCCTCCTGTACCTCCATTTGACCAACTACCGGAAGTAGTTACATTATTTAACGAATTAGCACCTATAATCTTACAGTGATAATAATCGCTAAACTGCGGCACATCGACGTTAGTAGCTGAGCTATAATCTGCATGGTTGAATATATTAAAAACCAAGGCATCATTATTACCACAGTCAATCATAACATATCTTGTTAAATAACCAGACATTAAAAGTATATCTTCATTAATTGGATTATTAAATAACGTGCTAAAAGTACTTAGCGTTGAATCCATACCAGTTGATCCATGCATCCTTAAAAGATAGGAATTATGAGACACAAACCGCCCGTTGTCCTTTAATAATTGGGCATTAAGCGGTAATCCAAATAATAATAATATGTATAAAATATACTTCATTAATAAATTCCTTTTACAAATTGAATTTGTTTTATTCCATCCCTATCAATGGCTGTTACGTTTTTGTCACCGGTTGTATAAGTCGAATATATTGTATTATTGTAATTAGTTACGCAAGGATAGTGACAAGAATAAGGATTATTGATAATTAAAATGTCTGTAAATGTTTGATAATCGTATGTTTCGGCATAAGATAATACGTTTCTATAAACTGAAAAACCTCTAAAAAACTTATTATAAGCTATTAAAACCACTGTATCCCCGTTTTCATCTTTAGTCCATGTTACCGAATGCCTCGTACCAATTCCTTTTAAATTACTTTTGACAGGTTCAGTCCATGTTATACCATCTGAACTTGACATATACCAATAAGCACGTCCATCAATATCTGCCCTTCGGGCTAATGCATTCCATTTATTATCATTCCAAATAATTGAAGTTTCACAAAATCCTGTGGCATAAGTTGGAAAGTATATCGGATTTAAAAGCGTCCAGCTAGTGCCATTGTTTGAACTTTTCATTAGCATAGGTACTGCTGCAAAGTCCCCTCCCGGATAGTGCATGGTCTCACATACAAGATACCAATCTGATCCAATTACCTTTACATTATCATTGCCTCTAATCATTACCGTTGCATTTTTAAACATTCCTGATGTAGTTCCTGTAATGCCTTCTAAATGCTGTCTTGCCGTTAAAGAATCCAGAGCAACTGAACTACCTCCGTAAATAGTTACATTAAAATATCCCATACTTGAAAGACTAAGTGTGGTTAAGTCCAGCGTTCTCTTATATACCTTGTAATCTACAGTCCCAACTAAGCTTAAAGTATTTCCATATATCCACATGCGTGGCGCAAGTACTCCGGTATTGCCTGTAACTATTCCACTTCCGTAATCTGTATTACCTTTGATGAAAACAGTATCGTAAACTAAAGCATTGGTCAAAGCATTATATATCTTTAGCCTCCCGGATTGTGCCACATGGTTTTCATTTTGGTCTGTTTTATTTTCTAACCAACAGATAATTTTATAAAATCGAGTATAAGATGAACCTCTGTACATCAATATTTGTGATTCATGCGAATATAGATCAGTTAAATCACTAATATACATTGCAGTATTATGCAGTTGTTGCCCTGCCATATTCAGAAGATTATACTGATCTAAATTACCGCCTAAAACAGTTCTATTATAATATGCTTTTATATCCTCAATAGTCCACATACTTTTTTCGAGAATAATCTCATTAAAATTATCTTTGCAAAGATTCCCTCCAATAGTGGCTATAATAGTACTGGTGGTTAGTCCTGCATCAGTTATAGTCTCGCTAAATACACCATCCAAATACAACGATAAACTTGTTCCGTTTCTAACTATTACCAATTGTTCAAACGGCGCGGAATTTGCAAAAACATTATAAGGAGCACCGGCAAAAGCTCTGTATGTAATCGTATAAGCTGTTGTAAGTCTTAAGCTGTATTGAGTAGTTGCATTACGTCCTAAGATATTACGTGTTGAATCCTGCATATCCTTAAACCATACAACTATTGTATTTTGAGTACCCAAATCCTGATTAGAACCGGTTGCCCCTCCGTACAAACATTTTATTCCGCCTTCATTCGTAATAGTTCCCGTTACTACTGGAAAGTCAACTCCATTTACTTTATCATAGAGATGTGCCCCTATAACAGAAGTACTATCAAATCTTAATTTTAAATGATTAGGAACATCGCTGTCAAGTCTTAACAACACGCCGTCAAATTTTAAAACTCTTGCGTTACTTAAGACTGAAATTCCAATCAATAATATAATAAATATTTTCCTCATAGCTTACTTGTCCTCGTTAAGTTCATAGTAACATTCGATCCGGTTGACGTAGTGGTATAGTTTATCCGTATTTGACCTGCTGAAACATCAAATGAGTTTATTGTTACGCCTAATGTAGCAGTCTCGCCATAATTTTCTTTAATCCATAAAGCTGTAGTTGAATATCCTGAAACTATTAACCGGCCTATACGCCAATTAGAACCTCTTATCATTTCGTAATCAATAAAATAAGTATAGCCAACCTGCCCTATATTAATAACCCCACCTGTTGTATTGTCTAATAGCGTTATGGTTGTATCTGATGATGAACTTGGAGTAATTGCAGCTATCAAAGCGTTGACTGTATCAATTGAAGCTATTTCTGTTATATCAACAAAAATAAGCGTCTCTGCATCCAATCCGTATCCTAATAAATCTCTTATATCCGTAGCATTATTTAAGCTGTCGTGAATCATCTGTGCAACGCTATCCAGAGTAGCTATTTCTGTTGTATCTATAAAAACAGTGTCTCCATCATAAAAAATACCATAACTTCCGATTAAAATATCACTTAAACCAGCCAAAGCGTCTACAATAGAATCTATCCTTGCTGAATCCCTTACTATTCTGCCTGATAGCCCGGTGGAATCAAATTCATTTGCCAGCTCACGACCCATTTTATAAGCCCCTGAATCCGTTATAAAATATAACGTGTCAGCATTGGCATAGATGGAATCGACTTGCGTTCCGTTTACTTTTAAACCAATAGTCATTATGCCGTTTGAGTTTATATAAACTCTTGCCGTATCATCAGCGATAAAAATATTAGTATTTTTTGCATCTAAAATATTATAACCTCCTACTCCTGATGCCTGCAATAAATTTACTCCTGCGGAATATGTATTTATTATTTTATTTGTGTCTTGATTAGTTTGGATTACGTTACCGGTAGTTGATTGACTATTGATACCTATTGAATATATCTTACCATCTTGAGCTATTAAACCTGTAAACCATCCGATAGTGTCGTTTAATTCTTTCAAGATACTATTATCTGGAGCGTCTGACAAATCAACAGATGTAGAAGGATTTAAAAAACTCTTGAACCAGGTTGAAGATTGTGAAAATCTTATGGAATCAACAATAATAGCTCCATCCATTTTGAAATATTCCAAATTCCCATAAAAATAATTTGTATCGTTAGAAAACATGATTATCAAAGTATCATTACCATATAACATCCTTATAGGGCCCCTCATGTCTTTATAAGATTGCGAATAAGCAACCAATGGGATAGCAAAAAAAATAAAATATAATATTAATTTTTTCATATAATCCAATATTGTAAGATATAAAACCAACTACCAACAATAGATCCTCCAAAATCTATTTGTATATTGCTATCGTCTACTAATTTCATCATCCCATTAATGTCAACTAATTTTCTTTCATTATCATAAACAATTAAAACTATATTCAATGTTAACAATGAATGTTCTATTGTTAAAATATTATCTGTTAAATCTGCATCAGTAAAATTTCCAATGATAACATTATTTGTTTTTATAAGATTTAAAAATACACTAATAAGCATATTATCACAACCTTCACTGCTTGGTGTTCCTAGAGCAATCCTATCAGTTGTCCCGAATGATGTCTTTAATGGTTGGTCAAATAATATTTTATCTGCCATAATTTATTTTTTTAATGCCCCTAAATATAGGCCTGTATATCTTTTTATACGAAGATGTCCAGTTTGGGTAATCATCTGAATTTTTATTTATAAATTCTTTTATAGTTTGCCAAGCCATAAGAGCTAACTGCCTATTATCTTCTTGTAATCTTCTTATTGTACCTTCTTGTATAGTTTGTGCATCTTGTCTTTGCTTTATTACAAACCCCGAAAAAGTATCTTCTACCATGCTTTCCCCTATGTATTTTGAAAAAACCATATAAGCTATTACATATCTTAACCCTTTATGTATAATTGAATTTCCGCGAACATTTATAAATTCATGTTCATCTAATATATCATCGTAGGATTCAGGGTCGTTTTGAATATCTTGCAAAAAATCAACACCTAATAGTTTGGTCAATTCCTTATTTTCTACTTCTTTTTCGAGTTGCGCAAATTTATCCTGATTATTTTCAGATATAGGCTTAATTGCCTGTTGTTGACTGTACGTTAATAGGCTCATATAATGATAGTTCTTGAATTTCCCAATTTATATTATTCTCCAAAACAGGATTATCAAAATTGCTTAATAATTCTTTAAACATTTCTGAAATAGAAGCTCTGTCATCAAATGTCATAGCATTATAAAAGTTTGTGGCCTGTATTATGCTTTCTCCTGATGTAGTTGATAATTTCCCTTCTTCATAGTCAATCAATATTCCGGGTAATGCTTTAACAGCTTTACGAATATTATTTGACAAATCCTTTTGCCATCCTTCAAAAAGTTTGTCCTCGATGTTTGAATCAATAGAATCGAGAGCAAAGGCACCTGATTTTTTCATTTCTCCAGTGTCCAGATCTATTTCATCGTAAACTACTAAAAGATTTTCTCCATCTGCACCTTGCCATTTTTTTACACCCTCTGTTAATTGCCTTTCATCTTCATCTGTTGATGGTTCTACCATGCGCATAACAGTTTTCTTCGTCATTCCGTTACGTGTCATATTATTTTTAAAAACACTAACTTGGTATTCAGTGTCGAGATCTAAACCAACACTATCAAATGGAGATAGTGGATAAATATATTGCTCATCTAAAAAATGAAAATATACTTGTCCTTTATATTTTTCTATTCCTTTAACTTTTTTTACCTGTGCAGAAATAACATCAGTATTCAGATTAAAGAGATTGTACCATCTTATTTTTTTCTTATCAAATATTTTTGATCCGAAAGTAACATTATCAGGATCCATTTCCCAATTTTCATACACCCCAACTTTAGCAATATAACCCTTATCATCCATTGATGCAAAGCGGACTTGTTTAAATAATATTGGTCTTATGCTTCCTACTTTACCGATCAAATTTACATTTGTATGTACGTACGCACCATTATACATTGCAATGGAATCACAAACATAACGAAGTAATTTTAAGACAGTTATCTTCTTTCCCTTAGCATCAGTTCCAATTTCTATGTTATTGATATTAGCTTTAAAACCACGACCAGCCAAAAACTTAGAATAAATTTGAGATACCGATTTTGCAGTAATTGAATTATTTACTAAGCGCTCTATTTTTTGAGGATAGTCATTCTTGTCACCAAATTTCACGTAACCATAAACACCGTCATCTTTTGACATTATTGACCTATCCAGTTTTATTACTGCCTGTTTACTAACGTCTTTTAATGCGATTTTCATTTTACTTGTTTTTTAGGGCCTCGTTTTTTAGGTGCTATGTTATTTATTGGCTTTTGTATTTGATCTGTTTTTTCGACAGGCAGTTCAATTAAGTCTTCTTTATTTTCATTCAATCCTTTCGGCAATTTTATAAAGTCATCTTCATCCAGTTGACCTTGTTTTAAAAATCTTATTGCTTCTGCATCAGTCATATTTTCAGAATCAAAATGTCTTGCTTGTTTAGGAATATATTTAACTCCATTCCATGCGGGGATGCATGTTCTATTTAGTACTTCTTGATATTTTTCAGCCATGATTTTACCGTTTTTAATTAGTTTTGCAAAATATTCTCTATGACATCTTTCACAGGCATTTGGTTGCCCGCCGTTTAAATATAATTTTGAATATATGTCAAGTAATTCAATAATTAAGGGAGACCCGATGATCTCCCTCCATTCGTGTCTTAATATGTTTGCGACCCGCTCAACCATTATGTCGGTAATGACATCAATGATTCAATCAGTGCAAGCGTATTTGTATAGTCTGTATCTAAAACTATGTACTTTGAAACTGGCTCTTCTTGTCCACCTAACGACATAAGTTCAATATTTCTGGCACCATTTATATCATTTGCCCTTGCGCTATCTGCGGATTTAAATAATCCGTACTTGCATCCATAGGCATTGAATACACCGTCTCCATCATCTGCCTTATCTTTTCTTTCCACAATAATTACCAGATCGTCTAGATCATCCATATTCATTTCTGATTCCTGGTCAAACTCAAATCCTTGCAAAGCAAAAAAATGAGTATATTTATTTGGCCTATCATCAGCAACAACTATATCATGTCCGCAATTTAACAGCTTCTTAACGCCAGTAATGCGATAACCTATTTTTGCAGTGGCATTAGCAAGACTTGTTATTAGATTTTCTTCACCTTCGGTAGCTGAATAGGTTATTTCTAAGTCTTTACGATTAAATGCCCAAGCAACTACTTCAAGACCTCCTACTTTACTTGTCTCACAAGTTGAGGTTATTTCTTTTGCGATTCCGCCAATGCATCCAGCCATTATTGAAAGAATTGAAGTTCAACACGTTTTACTTTAATACCAGTACCTACAGCATCATTGCCCTGCAATATTAGCCTGAATTTAAGGTATCTATAATATAATAGGGTATTATCTAAACTTGTTATAGTCCGTCCAGAAACGTTAATTGTATCGGCATTGGTAGTTGTTTGCTGATGTACTATGTCGACAGCAGCAGCTATACTATCAGTATATGGACTAATTACGCCTATGCTTGTTTTTACAACTTGTGTCTCTGCAGATATTGCAGGAGTCAATGAAGAAGCAATAACATCCGTATAATCTTGAGAACCAAATTTCTTTTCCATTACAGTAATAGCAATGGTGGTATCAGCTCCAGCTATAGTATCGAATGTAAAATTTGCATAAAAATGCAAAGGCCCTGAACCATAATTGCTTAGGATAACATAATAATCTATGGTATCCCTGGTCGTTGGTATTAGTCTATCATTGATAGTCCCATTATAAGCAACATTTTTTGTATTAAGTACATTAACTAATGTGCTACCGTTAATGTTAACACTTCGCTTTTGAGCTATTAAGCTCAGCGAAAAAATTAATCCTAAAATAATAAATATATTTTTCATTTTTTTTAATCCTCCTTTTTAATAGGCAACTGCCAATAATTCTTCTTGTAAATTTTTTTGATCGATTTTGTAAGCAAAATCAATATAATGCGTTTTGTCTTTGCGTTCATACCATGAATCCAGTTTATACAAGCTTTCTGAATCTGAAGTACCAATTGGAATGTTGGCAGTATCAGTTAAAATTGCACGGTGTGGCAAATAATATGTATCACCTAAATCGTGATAAGCCCTGATTGTACGTGTCCAATCATTCCGGACGATGATAGGGATACCTCGATATTGAAATTTCGTTGCGCCTTTTTCCGTGCGATCGAGCGTAAATATGATCGACTTATCTTCAAGATATGATTCCCAATTGTCAGCTATTGATTTTGTAACTTGAAACACAGGGGAATTACCTTCGAATATTCGTGAATCTGCATTTTCATACAAATCTCTAAATATTTTTAAAGCTGTATCAGAGGCAAGAGTAACTTGCTCTAATTTATTGTCGGCAGCATTTTCAGTAATCGTATAACGATATGATAATGCACTTCCGGCTTGGTCTGTGAAGATTTGTTTCCACATGCCATTTAACATATTAAAATATGTTTTAGTTGTGCCGGCTGTAAGATAACCACCAGAACCTACAACTTCTGCTGCAGTGTCACCAAATTCAGTTATTCTAAATATAGATTCTAACAGAGCATCAACAAGACGATCATTAATGAATGCCATCATCTCATTATCAATAGTTTCCCAATATCCTGGATTTGTTTGTGCTGACTTTTTCCAAAATTTTAAAAGATTTGGTAAATCAGCCTGACAATGAGACAGTCTTCCAGATATTAATTTAGGTGTCCAGCTTTTCTCTGATACAGGAATTTGACCTGTTTCAGAATTTGTAGAACATGAACTTGGGTCAACTTTTCCGATTATACCATACTTACCAAGTATAGGAATGTAGCGATCCATTTCAACACCCGTGATAACTTCATGCACTGCAGTAAGTTCAGGTTTTGAATATAATTGCTCTTGAACGCATTCAGATAGCGATTGTGCTTCTGCTGCATTAAGGGTTAAATCTTCTAATAAAATTAGTTCTGCCATTTTTATTTATTTTTAAGTTGTTACTTTTTTGAATGCGTTCCTTACTTTCGGCTCGTCATTATTTCCAGATGGTATATTTCTGTGTCCATCATCTCCGGATGAAAATTGATTCCGGAATGCTTTAAATTGAGTAGTAATTTCCTTAATCTGGTTTTCTGCCGATTGCTTAAAAGAATCGAACTCCTGACTTTTTGCGGCCAATTCAGCTTTTAATTGTTCGTTTTCTCTTTTGAGAGCTTCTGCCGTATCGCCTTGTGTTGGTTTAATTTCAGCTAGCGAACCTGCAGCAAAAACTAATGTTGACCCATCAGGTAATACATATTCACCTTCTGCAGGATTACCGTCAACTGTTGCAGGTATCCCTACAACTATTTGAGACGGGTCCTGAATATCTGGGCCAAAATCAATTTGAGCGCCATTTGTGTCCTGAACCATCAAATTCTTAGGTTTGATGAATGACATTACTTTACCAAGCAATTTTTCAATGCCTGTCATTTTTTCAATTACTTCTTTATTGTCCATTTCATTTTTGTTTGATTTATAATACGCAACTGCTTTAAATACTGGTTTGATAATCGTTGCAAATCCTAATGATTCAACTTGTTCAGTAGTTAAAGGAATATTTTCCTTCATGAATCCCTCAAGTATATTAGAACTTACATTAGTCTTTTTGGAATAATATTTCACAATATCCTTTTCAAGCAACCGCATCTCATCAGCAACCTGTTGAATCTCTTCTGCTGTTCCAGTTACCCCTCCATCAATTGGATCTATAAAAGGCATGTGTATTAAGAATATCCCTTTTTCCGGATTAAATGTCCTGTTTTCTTTTGGTGCTGTTAGAAATAGTTCTACTGCTGCACTCGCAACATCACCCGAATTTGTTGAATAAATAAGTTTTCCGGATGCTTCCAATACTTCTCTCATTTGATTAGCTATGTCTGTAAAACCACCAGGTGATGCAATTATAAGCTTAATTACCGATTCATTTTTTGCTGCATTTAAATGCATTAATAAATCGGTAAGTTTGAAATCTTCTCCTATAACGCCGTTAATTGGGAGTATATACATAGCATTATTTTTATGCTAAATTATATATAATAAAAAACCCCGATTATAAAACCGGGGTTGTAATACTGAGATTTCAGTAATATTTTTTTATAATACAAACATGTTTGCTAACATATATTTATCATTTTTTGCAATCATTATATACCGTTCTGTCCGTTATAAATAATGTTTTACTTATTACTTCTACAATTTTAGTAATCCTCTTGCTCCTTTCAAACTCTTCGGCTTGACATCTTAATATATTAGCAGCATCTTTAGGATTATTAATAGCTAATTTTACAAATTCATCTCTTCTCATACAACGGCTGTATTATTTAATTGACTTGCATTTCTTTGTTTACTCGTTACTTCATCTTCAACTAATGTAGGTTGTAATTGTGTGCTTTCTTTTGTTGCATTGCTAGTTGAACGTGATACTATTCCAGCCCCAACCTCTGGGGCTGCGCTTGTTCTTACTGCTTGTTCAGGTGCTGTTGTACTAGGCATACTAAGTGAAGTCATCCCTCCTCCTCCGCCTCCTCCATCTCCCGGAAGCCCTGATTTTGTTGCATATATTTTTTTAACAGCTTCATAACCTGTATATAAAGTTGCAGCAGCAGCAACAGCCCCTAACACAATACCAATAGGTCCCGGTATAGACTGCATCATTCCGGTAAGCGCGGATATTGACCCCTGTATTGCCGAGATAGTCGTTGAAGCAGCAGCAGCAGCTTTACCAACCTTTGTATTTTCACCAGCTATTTGTGCAATATTATCCGCAAACTGAGCAGCAATAGATAATTTTGCCTGTGTTTCTTGAATAGCCAATGCCATTTTAGCCTTTGAATATTTTTGTTCAATCTTATATGTATCAGCTCCTATTTTATTTGCATAAGCTATCTCAAGAGATTTCTTCGTGTCCAATCCCTGTCTTACAATATCGAACTTAGTTGTTATATTATCCTCAACTAATGCCATTTCATTTTCAAAATCTATTTGAGCAGCCTCAAGTTTACGCTCACGCTCTTGCTCTTCATAGTCTAATGTCAATTGTGTTACGGCATCGTTATATTGATTCTTTAATTCTAATTGTGCGAGATCATATTCCTGCTGTGATAATAATCCATTTTCGTATTTTGTTTGGTTTATCTCAACTTCTTTTTCATATTCAGTTTGCAATCTCAATGCTTCTGCATCTATTAATTGCTGATTAAGTTCTTGTTTGCTTGTTAATTTACTTCTATTTGTCTCATTCCAAATAGCAAGTTCAAGTTGCATTCCTTTAATAGTTTCTTCAACCAATGCTTTTTGATCTGCGATTATATCGTTTATTGCTGCTTGCCTTTGTTTTTCATAACTTCTGCGAGCTTCTGAATTGGCTTTTTCAATGTTAAATATTTCTGCCTCTAATCTTGCTTGCTCATCCAAATCCTCTTTTGTTGAATTAGACATTTTAATTGTTTCACCATGAATATAAGCTTTCTGCTTTGCAATTTCTAAATCATCTTTCATCATCGCATTTTCTAGTGCGATAGCTTCATCCATCATTTTAAGCCTTTCTTCGCCATTGTATAGATCTTTTTGTGCTGCTTTTGCACGTAATTCAGCTATACGTGCCTCATCTTTGGCATCATTTATTATTTCAGCTCTCATCCTTTTATTTAAAGAAGCTTGCATATCAGCTAATTTTTTTGCTATGTCTATTTCTTTAGCTGTCTCATCAACAACTCCCTTTATGAATCCGCCTACTTTCTCAATAGCATTTTCAATTCCCGTAACTGATTGTATGGCTCCGTCAGCAAGTTCTTTGAATCCTTCTTTAAAATCACCTTTAAAAATTTTCATTATAGCCTTCCCCATAACTCCGAAGGCGGTAAATCGATTAATTATATTTTCTTTTATCAAATTACCTAAATCTATTAATGTTTGTTTTGGACTTTCAAAAGCATCAACTATCATTTTCCCAAGCTTAGATACTAAGTCCGATACATTACCTAGTATTACCTTAAATACAGCCATAGCTTTAGCTAATCTATTTTGTCCTTCCTCAGAACTTTCAAAATAAGTCTTTAATGCCATAATCGCAGCAATTAATAAACCAATTGGCCCAAGAGCAATTTTGAAAGCAGTTCCTAAAATATTTATTGCCGTGGTTGCTTTAGATGCACCAGGTATTAATGTTGTTATAGATCCCATAGCGCCGTTCATCCCTTCGGTATAATTACCAACATTCCTACGAGCGTCACCAGTAGCAGCTTCTTCTTTTTTTAATTGGTTTGTTAATTCTAATTTTTGAGCTGTTAATTTTTTCCCTGCTTCGGTATTTAATCTCTCTTCTTGAGACATTGCTGACCATTGTTTGCTAACTACAGCCAGCTTTGCTTTCAATTCATCCAATGATCCTGCATTACTTCTATTAGCTGTAATTACTTTTTGAGTGATAGCTTCATTAGATTTAAGCTCAGATTGCATTGATTTCATTGTCGCGCTAGCTTTAATATACTCTTCTGAATTTTCACCTTGAGTATCTTTAAGCATTTTCATTTGTTCTCTTAGGATACCGATCTCATCTTTTAATTTTTGAGTATCTTTAATTGACTGTGCGTAATCAATATTTATTTCGGTTAATATTATTTTTTCGGTAGCCATTTTAAAAGAATTTATTTCCAAGTCCGTCAGTAAAAGTATTACCTATTCCATCAGTATAATATTTCAGATCCAAAAAATCAATTACTGCCTGGTTGCTTATCCACAATAATTCTAATTTGGTAGGTGAATTTGACTTATCAGGATTAAACCCGCTTATTTTATTTATAAAATATGAACCATTTAATTCCTGAATATAATATTGTTTGAAAAATTCAATCGACTGTATGTCTTTTAATGTAAGCCATTTTTCTATTTCATAATATTTAGGATGCTGTATAATTTCATCTATAAATTTATATTCAGAAGCCAAAGAATAGATGGCAGCTTTTGGTAACTGTAATGATGCAACTATTGGCTCACTATCTGATGAGATACTTACATTGATAGCCTCAGTTGTAATTCCGGAACTTATTAAAAATACAAAGGTCTTAAAACTTTCCTGAGTACTTAAATCAGGGACAACACCTCCCGTTATATCAACAAATGAAGGTATATAGGCATCGATAGTAAAGAGTTCTTTTGTCGCATCAAGGTTCTTATTATCGCAAATTATAGTACGACTATTTATCAATGGATCACCTTCTGGATATATAGAATCAAATTTTATATAATTTTCGATCGCATAACCATCAATGTACGGCTTAAATTTGGGGGTTCCTGATAATTTTCCTGAAAACTTTACTACACTCGCCAAAGTTTTCATATCATCAAAACGCGCTAATCTTATTGCCGGATTACCTTCTATTTCTATATCATCTTTGATAATATTAAAATGCTGCATAAAAGCATTTATTAAATCATAAAGTGTTTTTTCCGGCTTGTCCTGCAAGTCTTCACCCGGTAAAAATTTACCACCATCAGTAATTGCATAATAATAACCGGTTACGGCTAAACCTGTATAGTGAAACTTTATATCTATATCTCTTATAGGAACATATATAGCAGAAGCATAAGGATCGTCCCAAATATTAGCTGTTATGCCAGATTCATTCACACAAAAGTTAATATCATATTTTGATTCTAAAAAATCTACTATCGTTTTAACATAAGCGCAAATATGCCCTCCATTAGCAGGTTCAGATAATTCGATAGGATAGTATTTAAGACATATATTAGTAGTATCTTCTATGTAAACATCAAATCCAAAAAATGAAAGTTCTGCACTCTCATCAGGAGTTTCTTTTTCAATATCAAAAGAATAAGACAAACCTTTTTCAATTAATAATGGGTATGTTATTTCCCCTCCCGATTCTGTTACTGATATAACATTACTACTTCCTGAACTATCCCAATTAGTAATTAGATAAGTAAATTCAGCAATAAATGCAAAAGATGTTTGCGATTCAGAATAATTAAAAGTTTTAGTCTCACCAATCTTATTATATACTGCATTATACAGATTGCCAAAATACATAGGTAATACTAATCCGGTAGTATGTCCTGAAAGTGTTGTTATAAATGATTCAAAAGTGCCATTAAAATATGATGATTCTGAATAATAACCTTTAGATGTTTGTAACCAAGTTAAAAATTCAGGAACAAAATCAGCCCACTTATATAACTTTAGAGCTTCCCATATATCATCTTTTTGAAATACAAATAAAGAAATTCTATCAGACACCTCTTGTATGCGTACCTTTGAATTTTTAATAATATGTTCATTGTCGATATAGTAATCACAATACATTACATCATAAATAGTTGTATCATTTGAATGAACATTGCCAGCAAAACCTATTATAGCCATATTATTTGCAGTTGCCGGTATTGTGAAAGTATTAGATATATTAACCTTTCGTTTCCCCGGATCTTTCATGTCATAAGCCTGAAATGTAATTCCAATGGCTGTCTTTTCATCCAAGTCCACTAATTGATCGTTAATCTTAAATATTCTCATAACATACTAACTGAAAACCATTCGGGTAATAATAATTCAATATTGAACTTTGCATTTTCCAATTTTCGCCTTTTTACTGTTTTATCCCCACCAGATACTGTCACAAGTAGCCAGTCACTATCTTCATCGCTATTATATTCACCAACATGAAGATATACGCGAGGGGAAGTCCAAATATATTGAAGTAATAATAATTCATCAGAACTAACATTATCTGCGGTCAAGTTTAAAGTACGTTCGTTTTTATAACCGATTATTCTTTCATTTGATTGAGATGTTAATATTGAAGTAATTAATTTATTGGCCTTACCTAATAATTTCACTTTGTCAGAAGATTCCCATCGTGAATTGAAACTATAAAATCTATATTGACCATTATTGTCAAGATACTTCACTAGCTTTTGACTTTCACAAAAAGACTTAACAATTATATTATGGATTACTGCAAGGCTACCATTTTTATAAAGATTAATCGTTGTTTCGCCTTCAACAAGGTTATCGACTTTATATCTGTATAATCCTACTTGGCTCATTAAATTGGTGAATTAGAACAACTTGTAAAAGAAGACGCAGCATATATTTTAAAATAATATCTTAAATTATAAGTACCATCAGAAATTACTGTGCGGGTATTGATACGAAAACTCGTTGATGTATGTGCAGAAGTTCCCCAAATAATATCTCTAATGTTATGATTTGTTGACAAATCGTAGAGTTCGCCAATAATAATATAACTAGAAGTTGATAGAGTGGTGCCAAATATTACCGTAGCATCACCACTTGGCAGATCACCTAAATTTGTATATCCACTAAATAAAGGTAAATCTGCATTATCATCAACATATTTTTTTGTTGCCGGATGATAATCGGTTGTAGGAGTAAATGACGTTGTATTATTAGATTTTAAAGCTCCTCCAATGGTCGGGTAAATATTAGCTTTATTGTTTAATAGTACATCAGTTTGTGAACTACTATAAACACCCAAGTTTGTTCTGAAATCTGCCTTGCTTGGAATATCAGCACCATTTAACGACCGCCACATAAATGATAATCGCGTTTGAAAAAACGAAATCAAATTAGCTATTGACATATTTTCCGTAGGCTGTCCAGCCCGACCAAATGCAATTCTCTGGTTTGTACTCGGACTTGTATTTTCTGATTGCTCAAATAATCTTCTTGACATAATTTTATTCTGTTATTGCTATTAATAATTCATCATCAAAATCCCAAAACTCTTCATCATCGAAGTCTAATAATCCATTCTCTGACGATCCCTCGGTAATCCCAATAGAGTTTAGTTCGCTATCATTATAAATGTAAACATATAAAGGTTTCCCCTCTGCAGCTATATATGTTTGTGGTTCATTATGGTATAATTCACTTATTGATGGGTCTTCTCCAAATTGACGTACACCTTGTAATGCTATTATTAAAACGCTGTCATATATTACTTCTGATTCAGCATAGAATTTTAAAGTAAATTCTTTAGTCATATTAGAACAAAATTCTAAACTTCCAGCTGACTGAGAAAAGTCGTCCAATTCATCCATAAAACCACGAAGTAAACTATCAGCCATCAATGCAAACCTTCTAACACTTGCCGTAACATCGGCATAAGGAATGCATTTAAATATTCCTAATGTTTCACTATCTTCATCGAGTATTTTACAATATAGTATTTCCGTTGGTTCACCTGTGTAAGTAACATCTATCAAAAATATTAAAGGATTATGCACACTTAATAAGTTACAATCATCGGTTATATTGTCCTGATATATGTTTACAGCAGTTGCACTCATTTGAATGACGTTTTAATATCTGATTTAATCTCGTTAATAAATCCAACTGAAATATCCTTTAATAGTTTTTCGATTCTTTCATCATTAAACACATTTGATAATATCGTACCTGGATTATATTTATTTGGTACCGTTATTCCTTCACGGGCTATTTTATAAGCAACAGCAAAAGGGGACGCTTTACTTCCTTTTTGTTTCACCCAATCAGCTAAAAATGTTTTACCGGCCCAACCGACAAAAGAACGTAATGAATCTTTACTTTGATTCTTATTAGGCCTTCGTCCTGTAATTAATTGCTGTGTGTATTGACTGCCTAAATATTTTATATTAATACCATCAGATCGTTCTTTTATAATGCTTTCTAATTCATTACTCCAATTACCAGATGCTTTTAATCCAAGTTTAATATAATTTTGAATTAAATCAGCCTTTGTTTGAACATCGAATTTATTTACAATATCAATTATTCTCATTGCACTAGCGTTATAGAACACACGACAAAATCAATATTCTCATCCAACTTATTAATCTCAAGTTCAAATTGAGTACTTGAAATAGTTAACTCATGATCACATGCAAAAGATGCCAGATTAATAGACAGCATATTCATTAAGACTAATAATCTTCTATCGTATTTTTGTTCAAGTGTTTCATCTAATGAAGATTTTGAAACGACTTTATCATCATCGTCCAGATCGAATTTAGTACCAAGCATTACTAATCCAGAATAAGTAATAGATTCTATTTTCCCGGCTTGCGTATAAGTAGGTCTTGCAATAAATGGATCGGCACCTAGAATTAATTGACCGTCTTTGATTGTAGATTTTGTTGCCTTATAATTTCTCATGAACCCGTCGCCGTATAAAAATACCCAACTATTAGATTCTGCAAAGGTTCGTAAAGCTCCAACTAAGTCAAATTGATCCATTTTGTGACTATATTATAATCAATTTTACTGATTAAATAATAGTCAAAGATATAAAATTTTTATTATTTATGTCTTTCCAATATTATTTTTGTATATCTTTTTTCATAATCATTTAATTTCTTTTGTGCAACAAGCTCTGTAAAACACAATTCATACGGCCATGCACGTACTTCATCAATTGATTTTGAAAATGTTATTGCCAATTGACGAAATTGCAAATAATTTCCCAGAGGCTCAAAATCTTCTATACCTGCCCTAACTTCTTCATCTGTGGATTCATGACTTAAAGCAATAGCCTCTACCTTTGATATACGTTCAATTTCATTTACCATATATTGTCTTTGCTGGCACATTTCAAGTAAAGTATTTCCCCCATATTCTACATTCTTTATCAAAATCATATAGTCTATTATCTGCTCCCATGTTAAACCGTTTTGTAAATCATACTGTAAATCCTTCACCAACCCGAATGAAAGTTTCATAAAGTCTCCAAATCCAAAATTATCAATACCCTGATTAAACTTATATGCATACCTAATAGCATAGTCATATTCTGAACGATCATCCAAATAAAAATACTCTTTAAAAGATATATTAATTAATTCAATCATTTTACTTACAATTTATTACTTTATTAATCATTTTACTTACTATTATGCAGTACTCTCAGCGCGCAATTTTACATATTATTACTTTTGCATAGCTTTGTGACCTTTAAATGCAGATGCCGGTTTTATAATAGTTTTTGAATAATACCGACCTGCATCAATTAAGTCATCATCTTCATCAATTGGAATTTCTCCTTTTTTATCAAGCCATATCCAATTGTTTAGTTGCCTTGCCAAATTATGACTGTTTGGATCAACTATTATTTCCCAATCTTCAAGCATCTTAATATCGTCAACTATTGGACTTTTATGTACAGGTTTAATATTTAAACCTTTTCCGGATAAGTCTGTTATAGTCCTGGTTGCTGCAGAATCTGCTATAATCATCTTATCATTAACTCCCCTGGATTGTATTATATTAAATAGCTGTTGTGTGCTTAATTCATTTTGATAAATTTCTTCTTTCCAATATAAATATTTTTTAACTCTATCAACTGCTACTTTTACCATAGCATCAGGATGACGCGACCCGAAGTCTAATCCATAACCATACGGAAGAGTAGCATCAAATTCTCCAAACTTCCAATTCTTTAAAATAGCGTCATCCAACTGACCAAGTTCACCAAGCCCGTAAACTTTCCACCAATTTTCAAATCCTGGCTTATCTTTTTTAGATAGTATATTTTCCAATTCCCTTTCAGGTAAATAAGGATTATTTAAATACGTTGATTTGATTAAATGGTAGGCAAAATTAGGGACTATTTTTTCATGAAACCAAAATTCTCGTGCTGGGTTAAAATCTATAAATGTAGCCTCAGATGTTCTTGCATTCATCAATTCAAAAACATCATATCTTATTCTTTTATTTGCTTCATTCACGTAAAGTATGTCCCTTCTTGGGCCAGTAACACGAGCTTCATTTCCTTCTATCCCCACAAATTCTATAGTGCTTTCACCGATATAATACATTGATTCTGAACGATTTTTCAATGCATTAACATCATAGCCTAATTCAATCAAAGACACATCCATATCACGCATAGCCCCAGCTTTTAAATGGGGCAAAGCATACGCGGTTACAGTAATATATCTCTTCTTTGATAATGCTAAAAATATAAGTAGTTGAATTATTGATCGGGTCTTACTTGATCCTTGTCCTCCTGGGTTGGCTATAATAGTTGAAGTTCCTTTAAATATATTAAAAGCTTGTAAATTCCATTTAAAAACATCAGTTCTCTTCATTGAATAACTTATTTAACTCTTTCGCTTCTTCATTATCCATCGGGGTTATTATAATCTTTTGTGATGTGGCAATCTTCTCTTGAAGTCCTAATTTACGAGTTACGATGTTTGCATTAAATATTCCTGCCATCCCACCCTGCAGGTGTTGATTATCAATTATTTCTCGCACGCGTTTACAAATGTCAAAATAAGTTTCATAACCTTTTGTTTTAGAATAGTTATCAAAAGTCTCTCTGCTTATGTTAAGATGTATACATAGTCCTTCAATAGTATAAGCTCTTTGGTGAGGCAGGTCAATTGTTTGTTTTAAGAATGATTTGATCATTGCTGGTTTTAATTCTTTAACCATTTTAGCATCTAAACGTTGAGGCATTTTAGATTGTTCAATTATCATAATTGGATTTTCATCAGACCAATTGAAATAATCAATTGCTCCCTCCCATAGTTCATCAGGAGTGTACTTCTTTGGTTTTCTAGGATTACCCCAAAGTGGATGACCTTTTGGTGCTGGCATTTTAGTACTTTTTAATTATATTGATTAGAAATTCTTTATCCCACTTATTTTATTAAAACCAATTTGTATTCAGGATAGCAAGCCTGTGTTAACTTCCACTTTATTCTCCAAGTGTCAGTTTCAAATCCTTTTACCTCATGATATTCATACGTGCCATCGTTCATTTCGACCCGGAAATCAATAAAGTAATCACATACATGGCAATCATTAACGTATAATTCAATCTTATGCTGGTTTGTATATCTTTTAATCTCTTTTGCCTTAATTCTCATATCAAGTTCAAAAGCATAATTAGCCTCTTTCTTGCTGTGATAGTTTCTGCCACCGTATGCTTGTTTAGCTGAACCGTATTTTGAATATTTAGATTTGTAAGTCATATTTCCTTTATAAAATGAACCTCACAATATATCTTTTTGTCAATCGTTCTTAAGTGTTTGAATCCCTCTCTTTTTTTATCTGATATTAAGGTTTTAATCATCTTTTTGTCATTAGCTATGACTACTTTTTTACCTTCCACTTTTAAAGGAATCATTATCGGATTCATGCAGGTTTTTGTTTAAAGTAACTAAATACTCCAAGTATAAAAAGTACCATAGCTCCGGGTACTACCAATAAAGAATACTTATCCGGGATAAATCCCAAAACCAATGAACCAAATAAAACAATAAATAAAGCTATTATTATGACGTGTGCTTTCATTTTAAAAGTATTTAAGTTAAAATTGGCTTTTACCCGTAGAACACGATCAGTTTGCAACCTGATACGGGGAGTAGCTTACGCTCGCATCCAAAAGTTCATGATAAATTTTTGAATGTTTTATCTTAAAAGTATTTCAGCATTGTATCCTCCGATTGTAATTATATCTTTTGGGTTGTTTACTTTTAAAGGCATCGCTATTTCAATAGCGTTTTCAAGTATATCAAAGCTTTGGCCATAAGATTGTCCATTTACGTACACCTGATAACTTCCGGGAACCAGGTAAGGAATCTTTGGAGTTGGGGTTACTATTTCACCACTTCCGGCTATCCTTAAGCACCCGTTTGGATTGCTACTATTCATTTTCAAATAAACAACCTGTGCGCTTGGGTGACTATTGTAAACTACCATAGCGTTGATAGCACCACCGGAAGGCCATGTTGGTTGACTAATGTTTGCAGCCAATAAGTAATCAATTCCATTTACAGACCTGTAAACTTGACTTGAAGTATAAAGTAAATACGACCCCTCTTTAAATTCACTTGCCAGTACGTTACTAATTGTAACCCCCTTGACTGGAATGTTTGTCCAAGTTCCATTTTGAAGATGATAGGTTCCACTAACTATAATCTCAGTTCCTGGGACAATTGTCTGATAATAACTTGGTGCTCCTGATTGTGTTCTGCGAATTGAACCTGTATATCTTACCAAACAGTATTTATTCATTAAATCTTCACTTGCTTTCCATGAAGCCCAAGCCAATGGATTATCACAGCCACCATCCATTATTGAGCCAATTTCTACACCCTGGCAGGAATACCATTTGTCGGTAGATGGCATGTAATATGCTGCATATACATTGGCATGAAAATAATCGTGAAGTGGACCAGTCGGAGCAATACCACCCCCCATAGTCCAAGCCGTGTACCACTTAGTGTTGTCTTCATTTGCAATTATTTGATTTAAGAAAAATTCATTCAACTGTGATACATATTGATAGCTTGTCATAAAAGGTCTAGTAGTCCAAGTTATCCCGTTATCTTTTGAAATACTTAAATATTCAGGTCGGTATGTCCCATATTTAGGAACATCTTTAGCTGACTTAGGAATAAAGCCCCAAATTAAATACACGTCACCTTCATTAGTTACCATTGGCATGGGGTACTGGCCTCTAAATCCTAATGATACATCAGTCCAGCTTTTATAATCATGAGGCTTATTTGACCTTGCCATTCTTATAACTGAGCCTCTCTGATCTGCATAGAAAACTAAGAACGTCCCGTCACCGCTTTGGCAAATTACAGAGTAACTGTGCATATCAGGAATACCGGAAGGTAGCGAACCAACTCTCATTGAAAACGTATCGCCGGTTTCATGGCTTACTGCTACTATCCAAGCCATGTTATCCGACCCGGTATAAGTTGCGACTGTGGTGTTTAGTTCTTTATCATACACAGCCTTAGCCATGTGACGTTCACCCATGCCAGGCAGGTTATTTACAAGGTTTAAAGAAGTCCAAGGCTGTTGCGCCGACAACGAAAGTGTAATTGCAAGTAGTAAGATCGTGATTTTTGTTTTCATGATTGTTAATTTAAGCATATTTTTCTAATTTGAATGTCATATTTTTGAAGTGAAACGTCCCTTACAGAATCATTGAGTTTTATTCTGTTATCATAAGATTCATTATGAACCTCAGTAATATGGAACTTTTCGTTTTTCACTTTTCATACCAAAAAAGTAATCTTTGTTCATATTTTACCGAATCAGGGACAAATATACTAAATTTAGTTGAATTTTGCAACTTTGCCTTTTCTAACCAGATATTTAAGTCTTTGATTTCTTCAGGACTTACCTCCCATGATTCCATATTTCTTACTTCTTTAAACCTTGAATACTTATTGTCATAAGAAGTTCTGAAACCTAAAATTATTAACGACCATCCACAGGCTGCAAATACTAATGAATGCTTAATATCTATCAATAACTTATTTTTTGTCTTTGACAGGCCAATAAGTATAGCCATGCTTAGTAAAATTATTAGTAGTATCATATTTTTAAATGTTAATAATCGGCAATTTATGTCCACAAATAGTTGTTGTTTTTATACGTCCTGATTCAATTCCAGCGTATACAGTGCGACGTGGTTTCTTATGAATAATCGAATATTGATCAGCCGTAACCATTCCTATACGTTCTGCACAAACGTGCATAATTTCGATTAAATCTTCAGTATCCAACTGCTGTAAATTGTATTTTTGTTTTTCTGTAAGCATTATATTTATTAGTCTTTATAGCATTGCATTTTTGTGCATTGTTTATATAACATAGTTAGCACCCATTGTAGAAAAAACCTACTGAGAAACTAACCGTTAATATTCTACTGTCATACCTAAATTGGTGGTTAATGTACTTTTCACCTTTTTCAATCCATTTACCTGTCCCATAGCATTGTCGCTTTCTATTACTTGTTCGCTCAGTCGTTGAGCGCACATTATCAAAAACAACGGGTGCTAACAATGTATATAAAACATTGCTTGGTTGTAACTTTTCGTTACTGTGTGCCATTTTATTAAGTTTTTATTATTATCAATCTTTTGTGTTTTTTATACGCAACGTTTCATATACTGAACGTTAGCGACAAGGCGTAAGAACCACGCAGTATTTTACCCACGGTTTAGGAATCTTAAACAGCCCGCCAAAAGTGCTATCTCGACCACAACTTGCATCATTATGTTTATTACTCAATAAAATGTAATCATCCGTTTCTTTCAAAATCCATCCTACTTGATGAACTATCCAATCATCATCATCTGCCCATACCAATGCTTCTTCTTCGGTATGCCAACCATCAAGGTTCTCAATAGCATCAGCCCACCCAATTTTGACTAACTTATACTTATTCAAATCACTTGCGGGCTTAACATATTTGTGTAATATATCCAAAAGAATATCAATGCCTAAATCACTATTTAACCGTGGGTCAGGATTATTTCCACCAAAAGTATGTAATTTAGATAATTCTTCTTCAATAACTTTTTTTAAACGCCCAGTTGCTAACAAGGCGTGTATATCAAGCCTTGTATCAGCGTTTAGAATGTTCATCGTTTCATTCATAACTTATTAGTATTTAGATTAGTATTTGTTTCAATCACGGCTCGAATACACACGCCCATCCGTTAGTGGTCAGCTTGGGAGAGCCACTGCAAACAATCAACGATTGCTAAAAAAGTAGTTTCTATAAGCGTATCGGCTTGAAATAATTGAAAGCCGTCTAATCGAACCATTATTTGTCCTGTTTCTTCATTCAGCATCCCAAAAGTTCTTGGAGTTGCATATTTAACGTATTCAATTCCATCGCCTATTTCTTTTCTGCAAAGTTTTTCTAAAACAGGCATTAACCAATCCCATCGAGTATGAAATTCAGCATTTGAAATTTGTTCGCTTACCCACCCTGTATTTTCTTTATCATCAATATTGTGGATAGGATAAAGGTTTGGAAACTTATAAGTAGTTCCATCTTCGTACTTTTCCCAACCCATAAAGTCAGCAATTAAAGCCGAACCGCTAACAATATGTTTATGCAATTGAGGTGTTTGTGTTGTATTCATCTGTTTTACAATTTATTAAGTTTATACTATTTTGATAGTGCAGTGGTTTCTAATCCCCAACTACACAAACATTCAACGTTAACTGCAAGGCTAAAGACCCGCTTCGTTGTCAGTTCGCTTCTTAATTACTTTGTTCATCGCTTTTATCAAATCATCGACAAAAGGCTGATGAATTTTAGGTATTTTGTTTTTACGAACTGTTTGGCGAGAGCCGGAAAGCATCCGGCTCAATTCGCCCCAGTTTATTAAATCTTTGGTTTCCATGTTATTCAATTTCAACAGTTGCAGTAAATTGTTGACCTGCATAATTCCATTGTCTGCGTTTTAGCCTATTGTCAACATCGGCAAATAAACCATCGTCATCAACTTCGAAAGGGCAATTATTGGCTTTTAAGCCTTTTTTAAAACCTACTAAAGTGCTGTATTCTTTTTTAGAGTAACCAGCAGTATTATAACTGCCAGTTGAAATTGTTGCGAATTGAAATTTTGAAGTTTTCATGTGCTTTATTTTTAAGTTGTTTAGTATCTGCCTGTTCTTTTATAATTATCTTGGCTATCAGAAAATGATTGGTACATTGCGTCTTTAGCAGAATAAGCAGTTTTGCCATTATTTTTTTCTAATTCTGCATACATGTAAGTAAGTCTGTATCTTAAACTTCTAAAAGTATATTCACCATCTTCTCCACCAGCCATATCATAAACTTCTTGTCTCTGATCTTCTGTAAGGTTTGTTCTGTTTTTTAAAGTTTTCATCGTTGTATGTTTTATTGTTATTTGATGAAGTAAAGATAACACATTTGTGTGATGTATGCAAGTGTTTTATCAATTATTTTCACACAAATGTGTTATTTATTTTCATTCTTAATAACAAAGCCCAGCAGTTAACACGGCATAAAAAACATGGCCGTTAAGCTGGTACGTGAGTTTCATAATTTCAAAATTTATCTTCGTTATCTGTTTCAATGAATTTGTCTGTGTTAATTGATATTCCTTTACTTTCTTTGTATTCTCTTAAGTTATTAAAACTTTCATCAGTCCACAGTATCACATCGTCAATTGCTCCGTTTCTATGTTTAGCAATTATATTATCAATCATCCCAACTGTTGATATTATACTCCCACCTACAGAGGCTTCTAATTCGCCGTATTTATCTGGACGGTGTAAAAATACAACTAAGTCTGCATCCTGCTCTATATTACCTGATTCTCTTAAGTCGGATAACTGAGGCCTTTTACTTTGTCTTTTTTCCGTTTCCCTGGATAATTGGCTTAAGCAAATTACAGCTATATCCAAAGTTTTTGCAGTTGCTTTTAAAGTTCTGGTTATACTTCCTATTTCCTGATCCCGATTAACACCATGTTTCCCTGCCATCAATTGCAAATAATCAACTATTATCAAATCTACGTTATATTTCATTTTATAAAGCTTTGCCTTGCTCTGAAATTCTACTATCGATAGAGAGGCTTTATCGTCAATATACAAAGGGGTTTTCAAATATCTATGCAAAGTATTATCAATTTGAATCCAGTCATTTTCATAAATTCTGCCAGTGTTTAAGTTCATTGAATTTATTCCGGTTTCATAGCTTATTAATCTATTAACTAATTGTCGCTCACTCATTTCTAAGGAAAAAAACACAGTTGTAAATCCTGCGAAAGCTGCATTTTTGGCAAAGTATAAACTTTCAGCTGTCTTACCCATTGAAGGCCTTGCAGCAAGTATAATCAAATCCGACCTCTGCCACCCTCCAGTTATCCTATCTATTTTTGAAAAACCTGATGTTATGCCAGTGAACTTATTTTCGCTTTTAGCGGCTTTTTCAATTGCCGTAATTTCTTCTTTTATTAAATTTGATACTATGACAGCTTCTTTTGTTATGGTTCCTGTAATTATTTCAAACAACCCGTTTTGAGCTTCATCAATTAAATCAGAAACATCTAAATCATAATCATAAGCCTTTTGATATATGTTTGCAGAAAATGCTATTAAATCCCTTGCAATGCTTTTTTGTTTTACTATCAAAGCATGATATTCAATGTGAGCCGAAGTAGCAACCTTTTGAATGAGTTGAACGATATAATAAGCCCCTCCGATTTCATCCAACACTTTCATTGACTTAAGTTTCTCAGTAACAGTAAGCATATCGGTTCCCTGATTATTTAAAGATAGTTCCTGAATTGCTAAATATATTTTTTGATGTGAATCCTTATAAAAATCAGTTGACTTGAGTATATGACCAATTTTATAATATGATTCACTATCAATTATCAAAGCCGCTAAAACTGATTCTTCAAGTTCTATCGCCTGTGGTGGTATTTTGTTTTGTTCAATCATAATTTCTTACCGGAATTATTTCGATGCTTTGTTTTTTATCTGATTCCTTTAAATGCGGAAGTGTCTGCAATAATTTTGACTTCCAGTTTTTAATTTTTTTATCAAATCCGTCCGCCCAGTTATTGGCAACCCACGCTTTGTATTTTAATTCGAGGTCTATAAGTGAAACGTTTGGTTTGTTTTCTAAAGCATAACTTTTAAATTCTGAAAATTCAGGAATTTTTTTAGGCTCTTTTTTATTTTTATCTTCATCTTCATCTTTATTTATATATAGTTCAATTAGATGTTCTAACTCTTGTTTTAACACTTGTTCATTTTTTAAATCTATTTCACTAATATTTATATTGTCTTTTATGTACTTAATTTTCTCCTTGTTAACCTTTAAATTTTTATAAGCATAGCGGATTACGTATGACATTTTACCGGCATTACTTCGCTTATCTATAAATAATTTTCTGCTTTGAATTATTTCTTTTGCAAAAAAGTTTTCTAACCTTCCAATTTCATTCAGTTCAAATTTATGTTTTAACACTTGTTCAAACACTTGTTTAAAATTTTCATATTCAGAAACCCTTACCCGACAAATATTTGCAAGTTCCTCAATATCATTTGGCAGACTACCTTTATCAAACTGGAATAAAATTAAATCCATATAATAAGCCCGACAATCAGCCTTCATTTCCATTGTTGCAACAATCCATTTATCAATATATAATAACGCAGCAGGGTCTTTCATTTGTAATATAAGTTTAAAAATTTTCTAATTTCACTAATATGATTATCAAGAAAATATCCAACTAAATATTTATAATCTTTATCATAAATTCTAATCATGATATTATCAGGATAATAAATAAACATTATTATTGAATCATCCGTCCATCCACTTATTTTTAATACTTTTATTAAATTAAAATCAACCCCTTTATTTTTTAAAGTTTCTATTTCTTTATGGCAATGTTCACACAAAGTTACCAAGTCTTTATTTTCATAGTCCCAAGGATTCTCAACATCATCATAAACTAAGTGGTGAACGTTTAAAGAGGTTTCTTCATCTTTACACAACCTGCATCTAAATTTATCTCGCCTAAATATTTCCAGACGTTTCTTTTGCCACATAGGATGCTTTAATTTTTCTGAATAAGTCTTTTTACTCATAGTTTTAAAATAAAGAGGCCAGCATCAAACGAAAAAACCACAAGGAACACCGCTAAGTAAAACCCTGTGGAATTTAAGCCTTTTGCTGGCCGTATTGTTAATGTGATAATTTCTTTATTCATTTAGCGGTGTATTATTAAAAACCAAATATACAATTATTTTCTGAATATCAATATCTAAAATCGATTATTTTTTTATCGTTTTACTGATGTCAGGAATATGGTTTACTACTCTCTTTACCCATGCCCTAAAATCTTCAAGGCATATTAGTATTACTAAAATAACCGGTGTTTCACGTGATTTCATAACTTTAGTTTTTAAGTTTTAAATTAACCCCGGTAAGCCATAGACCGAGAAAGTCAAAACCGGGGGTCGGTTCTGAAAATTAGTATAATGTACTGACCATTAAACTACATGAATATTATTTGCCTCTGTTTTCTGGCTTTGAAAATTGTTTATTAAATTTCCGCACATACATTGGCACATCATACCTTACGCCATGTTTATTAATACCTCGTTTCCCTTCCCATTCAGGACGGCCACAATTCCAAATAGAGGCAATCTGTTCAGGAGTATAATTATCAGTTAATTCTAATACCCTTCTAAAAGCGATTTTAAAGCGATTTAAAGGAGTATTATCTAAAACCATGTCATAATACTTTTTTGATAAGATAATAAATGTAGCGGGCATAATTTGGAACCTACCTACCTCACCAGAGCCTCCTATCAAACTATCATCATGTCCGGTTTCTATTCCTGAAATACAATCCATGATTTTAAGAACAAGTAAGTACTTGTCTATTTCTATTTTTTGGCATTCAAAAATATAATATAAATGAGGGTTTCTTTGATCCTCAGTAAGTGAAGGCGCAAAACAAGAAAGGTTAATTATTGTCAAAATTAGTGTTAACATTAGTTTCATCACTTTCTTTTTCGTTAATACCTTTGTTAAGGAACCGTTCCTTAACATAACTATACGCTGCAAATTTAATTATTTCAAGATTAATATTGTTCGACATTTTAATAGATTCTTCATAAAACAGGTAAGCATCAACGTATTGTTTTGAATACTCAAGTATTTCTTCTTCTGTCAATTCTCTAAATTTATCAGTAAATTCTTTGCACATTCTTAATAAATCGGTAAATTCCTCTTTAAGACGCTTATTGGTAGACATGTAGTTTTCAATCGTAGTAACTGAATGTAAAACCGTAACATGATCGAAAACATGGCCTTTATATTCAAAATAACCAGCTATTTCATTTAATGACAGCCTATATTCAAATATGGTTTTTATAATAAAAAAACATAACTGCCTTGCCAGAACTATCCCTTTCTTACGTGTCGTAATACTTATATGTTCAACCGGGATTTTGGTTTGTTCAGATACATATTTTTTGATCTGCTCTATTATTACATCCCTATTGAAAGAAAGATAATCAACTGACCTTTTAATTTTCATAGTTTTTAGATTAAGCCTAAATTTTTATAATACTGGAACATTTCTAATGCCTTCTTATCCTCCGGATCAGGAACTTGGAAGCCTTCCTGTCTGGCATCTGTTACAACTTCATCAATAAAAACCGATGTTTGTTCTTTTGTAAAAGAGCTCAATGAAATTGATACCAAACACACCTCCCCTTGAAAAGTTATCTCTTTATATTTTGGAAATTTGTTTAACCAATAGAGATACATGTCATCCTTATTAGACCCGGTTTCAAAAGCTACATGGGTAAACACAAGCCATAAATAACTGTTTTGACTGAGTGTTTTACTCTCAGTTATAGGGTCTATTTTAACATGCTTTCTCCTTTCAAATAACTTGTCAAGGTAAAGTATTGCCCGGTCACGTTCTGATGGTAAGAATATCATACAGTGATTTTTAAAAACTGTGAATACTTACTAATTGCAGGGATGGCCTCTTCACCATCTGAGGTAGCAACTATCAAACCTTTATCCATGTTTAATCTGATAGACTTTGAAGTCTCTTCAATTTCTGATAGTTCCTTTTTCTTTTTATTCCACTCTGGAATATGCTTATACTCCCATGTAGTCTTTCCAGAAACTTCTACGGTAACGCCAAATGCGTTAAATTTCTTTTCGCCATACATTTCAGCCTTGACTATTGCAGTGTCTCTAATCGCTTCTCTTGCCTCTTTAATGGCCTTTTCTAAAATGTCAAACTGAGTGTAGGCATGAAGAGGGTTTTCGTCACCCTCTTCTATTTGGTTTTGTAAGTGCCAAATTTCTTCTAAAATTTCTTTTGTTTTTATCATAACATATTGATTATCAGAACGGCAGGTCACTATTTGTTGGATTTAATGTCTTTGGTTCATCATGGGTTAAATCCTGTTCAGATGGTGTGATTAAAGCTTTGTATTCATCAGAACTTTTAATCTTTAATCTGATAAATTCAGGCATGGCTTCAAGTGCATCAATATTAAACTTTTCAGCAAAGTTAAATTCAAAGTTAGTGTTAATTTGCGCCGGGCAAACCATAGATTTAGGAAGAGTGGAAATACTGCTTATCCGTGCATACGCTTTCCCTTGTTTGTTTGCATCATGAATAATTGAAAGTAAACAAGGCTTTCCCAAAAGTTTTGTAATGTCAAATACTTTGGCCTCTTCCTCTGTAAAACTTTGGCCTCTCCAGCCTTCCAAGTCTTTTCTAAGGTTTGCCATTTCGTACATTGACAAGGTATATTCCTTTGAAATTACCATTGGCTGTTCACCTTTGGATTCATCAAATACCCTTAGTTCTTCAGGAAGCTCCCAGGATATTCTAACCTTTACCATTTTCTTTTTTTCACCCATGTATTCCTCGGTAAGTGTACCAAGTAATATCATTGAATAACATCTTGCGGCATGACTGCCAGCTGGGACTAATTCACGGGGTTTGCTGTCGTTTGTTGCATTAATCATAATTTTAATTATTTTGGATTAATATTGATATTTTCTTGGCCCTGAGTTTATTTAACTTTTCATTATAGTGGCTTAACTTATAGACAGGGTTACGACTTGAGAAGTCTCTAAAGGCTTCTATTAGTTCTATGTCTTTGTTTAGTTGCTCTAGCTCTGGTATCATAAGTTTATAGTTATTAAATCTTCAAATTTATGTATTATCGGCTTGCATTCTTTTGTAAAGTCAAGTCCTGATATGTCGATTGTATTGATTCTTAATTTTGATTCATCTGCCGGACTTCCATCATTGCTCCCTATTCTTATTTCCGGGTATCCTTCGATAATATCGAAGTCAATATTAAAGTCATAACTTTTATAAGGGATATTAATTTTCATAAATTAAATATAAACAAATTTATCAACTATATGACTATTTGATGTTATTTATTTTCATCAAAAAATTAGTCAAGTCACCTAGAATAATATCTAATTCCTGTCCCTGAAATTCATCAAGTGTATCAGGTACTAATGACGCTGGTAGCTTATTCAACTTAGTTTCTAGTTCATCCATATTATACTTTACCGCAGATATACCTGTGATTTCTGATATATCCCTAAGTATTCGTGAAGTCTTTAAATTCATATTCATGACTATCCGATTAAAGATGTTAAACGTCTGGTTTTGCGCTGAATCAAAGCATTATTTAAGATCGCCTCGTTCATGTCTCCATTGGTTTCTAATATCACGGTATTACGATCCATTAGCTTCCTGATGTCACTTAACAGCTTGTCGATTTTCTTTTGCCCGGACTGTTCGCCTAAGCTTTTGATTTCTGCTTTTAAAATATTTTTCATATACGTAGGTATTAATTTGAAGTAAAATTACTACTTTATAAACAACAAACAAACTATTTGTTAATTATTTTGTTAATAACTTATATGTTTTACAGCATAATTTTATATCCTAATACATAAGATATTGATACAAGCATCTCAATCCGTGTTGAATGTTTTCCACTTAAAGCCCTGGATATTTGGCTCCGATGTTTGCCTAATTTATCAGCAATGTCCTGATGGGTTATACCTTGCTTTTTAGCTTCAGCATGTAACTCCCGGCTTATTTGTTTTGAATCAGTCATTATCTATGAGTAGTTTAATTCCGTATTTCTTTTTAAATGGTAATCTATGGCAATATTGTTCACTCTTTTTATGCTTTTCAGAATATTCTTTTACTGAACATAATCCTAAAATATCAGAAACATGGTCATACATTTTCCATAGTTGAATATTTTCAACCTCCCCATTGTGGATACATTCGAATAATCTATTTTTGATTATTTCTGAACGACTTTGTTTTATTACTGTTTGCATATCGTTTAATATTTTAAACTGTCACTATACTATGTTAGCAACAAGCACTACTCTTGTGCTTTGATGATAGTTTTGTGGGTATTTGACCATAATTTTTAAAAATCTCCCCTCTTTTGCCCTATTGGGCAATAAGGATTTAAAACATCTTCGCTATCAACCCAACTACCGTTTAAGTTCCCGTTTGGGTGTAAAACCATTTCGTAAACTATGTTTTTATGCTTTTCTTTTTCATCATATAGTTTAACCAAATTTGCACCCTCAGAACACATATCTACTTTTTGGAACTTATATACCTCTACATAGTAATAGTATCCTAAAAGGTTTCGTATTGGAGTAAATCTTTTATCAGTATCTATTTGTTTCCAAATATCATTTAAGTATATTTTATTGTCGAAATTATACTGCATTTTCTCTTGGTTAATCATCTTTGTTTTGTCAAAGTCCATTAATTCACGAAATATGATATTGTCAATTCCAATACTTTGGAAGTATTCCATATAATTAACCATTTCTTCTAATGTATTAATTCCATCTTTTAAAAGCACACAACTCATTCTCGGTCTTAATCCATTTGCAAGTGAAATAGTGGCAATTGTTTCAATCATTTCATTTGAACAATATCCATTTTCGTATCTCATTATATCTTTATTGCAATCCTCTTTGTAGTGTGCTTTGCTAATATTTAAGTGGCTAAAATTATTATCAATAATATGTTGCAATACTGTTTTGCCCTCCATTATATCAAATAATCCACTCCCATTCGTTGTTAGTGTTCGTTTTCTATATCCGTGCTTATTTATAATTCTAAGTATCTCAGGAAGTCTTTTACTTTTAGTAGGTTCTCCTCCAGTAATTGAAACACTTGGATTTATTGGTTTTAAATATTCAAGAATTTCATCAATTCTTTGAAAATATTCAGCATCATTTTTTATCTTATATTTTTTGAAAGATTGGCTTCTATTTTCAAATCTCAATTGTGCTACACAGAATTTGCAATCAGCATTACAGTAATCGTCAACAAAAATTGATAAATTAACATTGCTGTAAATATGTTTATCAATTCCGCTGAAATTAAACGGCATCAAACTATAATCTTCTATATTATAAAGTTCCTGCCTTTTTTCTCTTATTGGTGCGAATTTCATCGTTATCATTATTTTAAAGTTTTTTCATATTCACTTCTTTTTATCAAATCATCATTGAAACATTGCCCATCGGAAGCATATAAAAAGAACTCATCAATGTTTCGTACAATAAACGGTTTTGTGTACAAATCATTTCCCATTCTTCCGTAGTTTTGCAATTCGTATATTCTTGATTGTTCATAAATCTTAAATTCTTTAAGTTTTTCAACAATCCAATTATCTTCTTTCCTAAGTCGTACATTAAATTCAATTTTAAAGTTTGGTATAAATTCTGTCGCTAAATATAAATCTCTGCATTTCTTAAAAATACCATTATCTAAATTGAATAAGTAGTAATTTATACTTCTCTTAATTACTATCGGTATTCTTGAAAAGTCGCAAAAATCAGTAAGTCGTTGCAAATGTTTAGATAATAATATTCCATTTGTAGAAATAGTTATTTTCGTACACCTACCTGTGAATCTTGCATATTCTATAAACAAATAAAAATCTTCGTGCAAGAATGGTTCTCCACCCTCTAATTGTAATTCATAAAAATTGTTTGAACTATCAATTATTTCTTTATACTTATTGAATGTTAAGAATGTGTTTTTGTTTGGTTCGCTGAACATACAGCAAAAATCGCATTTTACATTACACCTATTTGTTAAGTTTAAGTATATTCTTCTTTTGGCTTTTTCAAAGCTATTTTTGCCATCACACATTTTTAAAAATTATTACGTTAGTATTTCAAATCAAATTCATCTCAATTTTACCGTGCCAGTTGCTAACAAAGGCTATAAAACATAGCGGTTGTAGTGCAAACTTGTAAGGTAGTGGCTCGTATGTAACTTTGTGCAGTGCGATAGGTTCTCGCTTCGTACTCCGCTACGATTTCATAGCCTCGACCGTTGTACGCAAGGCGGGACAGTGCATTTAATCAAAGTCCGTGGGGTGCGATGAAAAAATAAAAAGCCCCGCCCGCATACAGCAAAGCTGTTAAGGATTAAATACTGCTATAATTAGCAAGTACATAGTCCTTTTGTTCATCGGTTAAAGAATAAGCCTTGTCCATAAAATTCATTGCAACGGTTTCATTTTCGTTTGAAAGTGGCAAGTAATCATATTTAAATTTACGGCAATAGCTTTCAAGTTTCCAGAACTTTTCTTTTACTTCTAAAACCTTTTCGTTTATTTCGTCCTCAATCCATTTTGCATCATTAATTGCTGATTCATACTCTTTAAGTTCTTTTTCATATTGTTCTTTCAACTTCTTATTCTGAGCAGCCAAATCAACAATTTCATTGTATAATTCAACAGAATAAACCTGATTTGAAGTTGTTGTATGCCATTCTCCATTATAAGGTTGTTTTAATTCTTTTGTAGCATATTTAAAATCGCTACCAAGTTTATTCCAATTATATTCAAGCCTGTATTTTGAAGCTGTGTTTTTAATCACATTTAAAACTTTGTTAAATTCCTCAATGTCTTCAAAAACTAAATTATCTCCAAACAAAGTACATGAGTAAACAACTACATCAGGAGCTTTAATATCAAAATAAGTGGGTTCTTTTGGTTTTGGAAGTAATTTAATTCCCTCCTCCGCCTTTTTCAATTTAATCATCAACTCAACATCTTCAGTTGTTAAGTCTAAAATTTCCTTTTCAGATAATTCACTAATTTTTTTCATATTGCTGTATGTTTAAAATTTATGGATGAGAAAACGCCCACCCTTCGCTTTTTATTTTTTTGTTCTTTTAATCAATGCCAGTGCTTAATAATCGCCCAGCGTACAACACAGTATAAACCGCATTAAAACGACGGTTTATACTCATCGTTAGCAAACATAAAAATGCTATTCCTTATGCCTACAAAGTTCTTTTGATTCAGCAATAATAACTTCATATCTGCAACTACCTGAGTGCTTACAATCGCATTTTAACGATTTGCTAACACCAAATAAAAGCAATATTTCTTGCATTGCTTCATTTACATTTTCAACACCATACATTCCGTGTAGTATTAATATTTCTCTTAGTTTATCTTCCATACTGCTTTTATTTTTATTCGTTACCTGCCATTATCAATACAATAATCAACGTGCTTTCTAAATTCAGCGTAAGTATTTCTCATATCAGTAATATTGTCGCTCCATTGAACTAATCTGGCAAGTTTATATGCTTTTTCAATATCTCTTTTAAATTGACCAATTCCAATTGTTTTTCCATCTTTAGGTAGAGGGATTTCCATTAATCCAGAAATTACGCTATTTAAAATTTGTGCTTCATTCATAATCTTGTGCTCCATAATCGTAAGCCTCGTGTTGCCTTTCTTGCTCTTTATCCCTCACGCAATCTGCACAATAATATTCTTTTCCCACCCAATTACGGGCAAGTATTTCTATGTCCGTAAATGGTATTTTAAAGATTATAGTTTCTATTGGACAGTCATATTGTACCATTTCCCCCTCACAATCAGGGCATAATTTACTACCGCTAACAACAGGTATAACCAATAAAGGCTTCATGCGTATTTTAGCGACAATTCTTTTAATTAAGTTTTTCATATTATGATAGTTAAGTTTTTCAAATTCTTTACTGGTCATCCCCAAACCGTTATCGGCAACCTTAAAGACGAGCATCTTCGTCTATTTGAATTACCGAATTACCATCAACTAAATGAACTTCTTCTTTCTTTAAAGCCATTTCGTTACCCGAATCGTAAGTTCTTTCTAAAAAACATTCCCGATTTAAAATGTAATGATATTTTCCATCATTTGAATAATGATAAGTTCCTTCAACCCATTCACCAGTTGAAACTAATTTTGCTTTGAATAAT
>Ga0172381_10000625_pt1 | contig 42914 bp, 45 predicted proteins | sample Leawel6488metaG_FD_119754 | JGI IMG/M metagenome (GOLD analysis project Ga0172381, IMG submission 119754) | Leachate microbial communities from a municipal landfill in Southern Ontario, Canada - Leachate well 64-88 metaG | ecosystem: Engineered > Solid waste > Landfill > Unclassified | place... | reverse complement strand
AGAACAATCGATGGCGGTGTATTGATAGTATTTAAGGCCCCGTATGGGGTCAGGCACGTATTTAATATCTATCTCGACTAATTCTCCAGGTACGAAATCTTTCTTCGGGAAGGGCGCTTTCAGTTTCCTCCTTCTGTACTTTCTAACTAGCCCTTCTTTCTTTAATATCTTTCCAATGACTCGAGAAGAAAGAAAGATATTTTCTTTCTCTAGTTTCCATTTGAGCTTCAAAGAACAGAGTTTAGTTTCTTTCCGAAGTTCGATTACTTTTTCTTTAAGTCTAATTGGTGTCTCATTGGGTTGAGTTTTAGGTCGAGTTGAAATATTCTCCAATCCCTCTTCTCCGAACTCCTTGAAAATCTTTAACCAGTTCTTTAAGGAACGAAGAGAAAAGGGACAAACCAGGGCCATCTTTGCAATCGAAATCTGCCGATCTAGGATCGGTTTAATCCATCTTAATTTTTCTTCTTTTGTTGATTTAGGCATAGTTTTGCTCATATGCCCCAAGGATACCAGAAAAGTGCAATATGTGTGTGCACATTACCAAATGATATTGACAAACTTAATTAATTGTCTTAATTAATAATAACGCACATTTACAATTTAGGGTTGATAAATAGCTTAATTTAAGAAGATTTTGTCTTTTTAAATTAGGCTGTTTTTCAGCCTAGGGTGATTTGATGATTTTTGATATTGAAACACAGAAGATTATTGATGATCAGGCAGCGAAAATAAAAGAGCTTGAAAAGATCATTGATGATAAAAATAAGGAGATGAAGCACACTGTTTTCGTGGATGGATTGTTTAGGCACGAAATTAGTAATCATCAACTAGTAGTTGATAGTTATATTAATCTCCTTGATGGAACGCAAACAGAACAAGAGAGGTCAGACATGATCAAAAAGATGTCTGTTTCATCTCAAAAAATAGTAGACCTGATGAAGGAATGGTCCGATTATCAAAAGTTTGGACATCAGGTACAGTGGCAGACTCTGCCTCAAATTTTTAAAGAATGCAATGGTCTCAATTCAAATATTAAAATTAATATCAAAAGAAACAATATATCAATCATCAGCACCCCTGTCGCCAGAATAATTATGTCCAGTATAGTTAATAATACAGCTATGCATGGAGGAGAGAACGCAAATGAAGTTAATGTTGGATGGGAAAAAATCCCTCAAGGCGTAGCTATTATTTGCGAGGACAATGGAGTCGGTATTCCTGATCTCCAAAAGTCAGTTATTTTTGAAAAGGGTTTTGGGAGGCACAGGGGAATGGGTTTGTATTTGGTGAAAGAAATCTTGAATATGTCAGGATTAAAAATTGCCGAAAAAGGAACCTACGGAAAGGGAGCAAGATTTGAAATCTATGTTCCTGATGGCGCATATAAACTATATTAATACAATATAGTTTCTTTTTTTATCAAGGTTGATAAAATCATTGACAAAGTATGTGGTAGTTGTAGTATTGATGAAGATATTTATGTTTGCAAAAGAATCTATTGCCACAGAGGCAAAGAAAAGAATGGCAGAGGGTCTTCTCTCTGACTTTGTAAACAGAAACAGTGTATTGATCGCTAGCACGATTACTGCCGATAAGGAAAATATCGGAAAGTGCGAGGTAGCGGAAATTTTGATTAAGGCTCCAATGGAAGTGGGTAGTCATTCCTTCCAAGAGGCCGAAATCGAGGTCGGAAAGACAAACATTTTTCGCAAGATTTATCTTGCATTAATGAAGTTATTGAAAAAGATAGACTACAAAGATATTCCGTACAGGAATACCATCTGTGGTCTAGTAGTGATTATTACTTTCCGAATAATCGTTTCAAGGTGAAACCCGCAATTCTTTTAAAAAATAAAAGAAAATGAGCGGGTTTTAATATTGCATTTTTATCACTTTCGAGGTAAGATTGATATATATTAAGCTTATTATTTTTTAAATTATGGACGGTATAAATTTTACAAATAAAGCTCAGAAAATAGTGATGCAGGCGCAGAATTTAGCGCGAGACATGGGTCAACAGCATATAGATGCTTTGCACCTACTTTTTGCTATTTTATCAGACAATGACAATATAGTTTTCACTCTTTTAAATAAATTAAATATTGATGTTGAAGATTTGCAGAAAAAGATAAGAGGCGCTTTAAGTCAGATTCCAACCATTTCAACTAGTCAACCAGTGGGACAGTTCTATCTTACTCAAGATATGGATAAAGTTTTGGCTGGGGCGAAAGAAGAGGCAATGAGTATGGGAGATGAATTTGTTTCGTTGGAACACTTATTTCTATCTCTTTTAAATACTAGTAGTCTTGCTGGAGATATTTTGCAAAGAGTTACATATTTAAAATCAGGAAATGAAGAACAAAAACAAAAATTAGATTATACTTCAGCTCAAAAAATATTTACTCAATTAAGAGGAGGAGAAAAGATAACTACCCCTAATCCAGAGGCGAGATACAAGATTTTAGAAAACTATACTAGAAATTTAACTACTTTAGCTAAAAAAGGAAAACTTGATCCTGTTGTAGGAAGAGATGATGAAATCAGAAGACTGATGCAGATTTTATCTCGTCGAACTAAAAATAATCCAGCTTTAATTGGAGAACCAGGGGTGGGTAAAACAGCTATTGTTGAGGGTTTAGCCCAAAGAATAGTTAAGGGAGACGTTCCCGAAAGCTTAAAAGACAAAGAGCTGGTTAGTCTTGATTTGGGAGCAATGATTGCTGGAACAAGATTCAGAGGGGAATTTGAAGAAAGAATTAAAATGCTTTTAAAGGAGATCAAGAAAGGAGAAGGAAAATATCTAGTCTTTATTGACGAACTACATACTTTAATTGGAGCTGGATCAGCTGAAGGTGCAGTTGATGCTTCTAATCTTTTGAAGCCTGCCTTATCAAGAGGCGAATTAAAGGCTATTGGAGCGACAACGATAAAAGAATATCATAAATATATTGAGAGTGATGCCGCACTAGAAAGAAGATTTCAGCCGATTTTTGTTAATGAACCAAGCATTGAAGATACAATATCAATATTGCGAGGCATTAAAGAAAAATACGAATTGCATCACGGATTGAAGATCAAAGATTCTGCTTTGATTGCGGCTGCTGAATTATCAGCTAGATATATTACTGATAGATTTTTGCCAGATAAGGCCGTCGACTTAATGGATGAAGCTGCCTCAGCCTTGAGATTAGAAATTGAATCTAATCCAATTGAATTAGAGGATTTAAGGAAAGAAATTCAAAAATTAGAAATAGAAAGGGAGGCTTTAAAGAAAGAAATTTTGAATGTTAATAATAAAGAGAAAGAACATATCGAAAAAAGAGAGAAGGTTATTAGCCGTGAGTTGGCAGAGCTATCTGAAAGAGCCAATGCCTTTTCGGTCAGATGGAAAACAGAAAAAGAAACTATGTCGAGCATTAAGAGTTTAAAAGAGAGCATTGATAAAGAAAAATATCAATTAGAGAAATTGTTAAAGGAAGGCGATTTGCAGAAAGTGGCAGAAATAAAATACGGAACTTTGCCCGACTTGTTTGCTAAATTAAAGAAGCAAGAAAACAAATTAATCAGATTGCAAAAACAAAATCCTATTCTAAAACAAGAGATTGGACCGGAAGAGATAAGCCGTGTTGTTTCACGCTGGACAGGAATTCCTGTAACTAGGCTAATGGAATCAGAAGCTTTCAAATTGGAAAACATGGAGAAAGAATTAAGCAAGAGGATTATTGATCAGGAAGAAGCGATAAGGGCTGTCTCTAACGCAATTAGACGCTCTAGGGCTGGCATATCTGAAGAATCAAGACCACTAGGCTCATTCATGTTTTTAGGACCAACTGGAGTTGGTAAAACAGAGACGGCTAAAGCTTTAGCTGAATTTTTGTTTAACGATGAGAATGCGATGATTAGAGTTGATATGTCTGAATATATGGAAAAGTTTGATGTGTCGAAGATGATTGGAAGTCCTCCTGGTTATGTTGGTTATGATGAAGGAGGTCAATTAACTGAAAAAGTAAGAAGGAGACCGTACAGCGTTATTCTTTTAGATGAAATAGAAAAAGCTCATCCCGAAGTTTTTAATATTTTGCTCCAAGTCTTGGAAGATGGCCGATTAACTGATTCTAAGGGCAGGGCAGTCTCTTTCAAGAATACTATTTTAATTATGACCTCGAATATTGGTTCCGATATTATTGCCAAAGAAGCTCCCTTAGGATTCGTTGATGACGGAAAATTAAGTCAGAAAGAAGGATTGAAAGAAAAAATTCAGGGAGCCCTGAAAGAGAAGTTTAAGCCTGAGTTTATAAACAGAGTTGATGAAATAGTCATTTTCGATTATTTAGGAGCTGAAGAAATCAAACAGATTGTCGACTTAGAATTAAACAAGGTTCAGAAAAGATTGGGCAAAAAAGATATTCGTATTGTTGTTTCCGAGAAAGCTAAACAGTCATTAGCAAGACAGGGATTTGATCCTAATTTAGGAGCCCGTCCATTAAAGAGAATAATTCAGAAGCTTATTCTAAATCCTATGGCCTTGAAGATTGTGACTGATGAAATAAAGGATGGCGACACCATTTCAATTGATGCGGATAAGGACGATATCGTTTTAAGGACAATATCAAATAGTAAGAAGAAAGTTAAACCTTTAGTAAAAGTAGGTGCAAATGCAAATAAATAATATTTTTAAGGCGATAATAGTTATCCTTTTGGGAGTTTTGGGCGGGACAATTGCCTGGCTTTTTGTTTTTAAAAATCAATCATCTTTTGTTCAGATGGTGAATAAAGAAGAACGGGTATACATTGAAGAAAACACAGCTTTAACCGAAACTATAAAAAACGTAAAAGATTCAGTTGTTGTCTTAAAAACCAAATACAATCAAAAGGAAATTCAAGGTTTTGGTTTAGTTTTAACAGCTGATGGTTTGGTTATTACGCTTGCTGAAAATATACCTCAAGGGTCAGAATCAAATATTTCAATTAAGGGAGAGGATAGTATTTCTTATCAAGTTTTAAAAAGGGACCTGGATAACAATTTAGCCTTAATTAAGGTTGACAGAAGTAATCTTCAAACAAAAGGATTTTTTGACTTATCTAATTTACAGATGGGGGATAGACTTTTTATTTTATCTAATAGCGTAAACGAAGGAATTGTTAAGAGTTTTAACGAAAATTTGATTAAGACTAACATTTTGGAAGCTGAAATGGTTAATGGCGCTCCTATTTTTGATATTAAGGGAGAGGTTTTAGGAATAGGATACAAAGATGTTAATAATTTTGTAAACATTATTTCTATTTTAAAGATTAAATCTTTTGCCGGTTTATAAATTTATAATGTTTGACAAGCATTTAGGGCAATGTTAATATTTAAGTATGAAAAAGAAAATTCTTCAATATAATATTATTTTAAGGCCTGAATTAGAGGGCGGTTTTACTGTTATTGTTCCTGCTCTCCCCGGATGTGTAACCTATGGAAAGAACTTAAAAGAAGCCAAAGAAATGGCTTATGATGCAATTAATGCTTATTTAGCTAGCGTTAAAAAACATGGAGGTTCTGTGTCTAGCGATAGGGATAATCTATTTGCTACGTTAGAAATAACATATGCCTAAAATTCCTCGTTTTACCTCAAAACAATTAATAAAACTGTTACAAGATAATAATTTTCATATAGATCATATAACTGGTAGCCACTACGTTTTTTATGATAGTAAAACAAAAAAGAGAGCAGTTGTTCCATATCATTCTAGAAATTTACCAATAGGAACAATAAGAAGCATTTTAAGTTCTACGGGGATTGAAATTAATAAAAATTAGTTTTTAAATATTTTATGGAATTTACTGTTAGGCAATTTCTTGCATGGATTTTAATAGTCATTGGTTTGTTTATAGTTTTTTGGGATATATCTACCTCCTATTATTATTTTTCTGCGCAGAAAGAGTTTCCAAAAGTATTCCTTGATACTCAATCGAGCGCAACAAGCGATGCTGTAACTGGAAATGCCATACAGGATCAGATAGGAAGTATTGTAAAAGATCAAATCAGTCAGATGATTCCAGAGAATACAGTAACGCAATTGTTAAATATGACGTCTTGGATTATGTTTGCCTCTTTCCTTTTATGGGCAGGCGGTAAAATAGTTGGAATGGGCAGTGATTTTTTAAAAAAGGGGCAACAATAGTCTCTTTTTTGTTTTTAAATAATTAATGATTGGTTCTTTCATTAGTTCTTTTGAAAAGACACAGCTCTTTTGTTAAGGTAATAAGATAAATTAATAATTGAATAAAATGAATAAAATTAGCAAAATAATAATTTTGTCAGTTTTAACTTTAATTTTAGTTATTACTGGCTACTTTTTATATAATAAATGGTTAGAATCTAAAATGGGTCTTGTTTCTTTTGAAAATGTTCTAGAACAGCAAGTTGATGGCAAGAAATATATAGAGAATAAAGAAGTGGGGCTTAAATTTGCTATCCCTGATGGTTGGGAAATAGAAAAGTATAGCGAGGGGATAATTATACATAGTTCTGATTTTGTGTCTATTGGAAAGGATAATTTCGTACCACAAAGTGGATGTTCTATAGTTGTTAACTCTGATAGACAAAAAGAGGGTAGTAATTACGATAGACAATATAGTTCTTTAAAAAAGACTATAAGTGATGAAAATGTATTTACCTTCAATGCTGATACAAATAAAAAAGAAATAATTGAATTATCGGGATTAAAAGGCATTAGGCAAGAGTTTTTTATGGCAAATTTTTTTAACAATCAAGGTAATGTTATTAGCGTATTAATTCCATATAATGAAGTAATTTATTCTTTTGAAACTTATTTTTTTGGAAAAGATAAAGAAATTTGCCTTCAGGAATTTAATAAATTTTTAACAACAATTATTATTAAAAAATGAAACTTTACAATTTATTAGGCGGTGCGATATTAACATTTTTGTTAGTATGTTTTTTGTTCGTACCACAAAAAGTCCTTGCTATAAATTTTAATTTTTTTGATTTTAGTGGGGAGGATGGATACCAGGCTCTTTCTGAGTTTGAAAGCAAGAAAATATTACAAAATTTTCCAGATATTTTATATGAAAAATGGATATCATTGAAGGGTAATGGATTTTCTAGTCAGATGGAAGAAACATCAATATGTTTACTTAAGTATATTTCCACATTAAACATGTTTAATTATTTTTTTAGGGATCTTCCAATGGATGTTTCTTTTAATGTTGCTAAAGAATCGTTAGATATAGTAAAACTTATCGGAACAGAAGATACTTCTGGTATAATAGGAAAACTAGAAAAAGGAACAGTTAATATTGCAGTTAACTATCTCAAGGATTATTTTTTTAGAAATCAAATTAAAGTTTCTTTCGGAGCAATGGAAATGAAATATAAGACTGAATTCGGAGAAGTTGATAATCCATTGCAATACATAATTATGTATAAGAGAATTGACGATAAGAGAAGTAGGGTTGTTGCAAGAATATATTCTCCTAAGGAAATTATTCCTCCTCCAAGCAAGGCTTCTGTCGGAGTTGTTTTAGGATTTGTTAATAGTCTTAACTCCGGAGATAAATTATCTCCCTTTATTGTTGAAATTAATGGAATAATGGATGATGGGCTATTCGGTTCATATTTTTGGGATGAAAAAAGTACAACAATTAAAACTATTTTTCCTGAAACAGTCCCAGATTTTGGATTAAAACCTAAAACATGGCAGGAAAAATACATTATTAATCCTATAAAAAGCACAATTGATAGTTTTTCGAGTATTTTTAACTTCTTTACGGGAAGCGAAAATAATCTGACGGAATACATTTTTAAAGATACGACTGATAAGGAGGCAATAAATAAAGAAGTTAAGTCAATGAGTAATGACAGTGCGCTAGAAGATGATTATCCTATAAAAGAAACCAAGGAAGACATTATTGAAAAAGAAACAATCAAAAAAGAAGAAATAATTAAGAAGGTTGAAGAAGTAGTTGAAGAAAAAGAGGTTCCTGTGGTTTGTTCAAAGTCATCTCAATACATTTCTTCTTATGATGTTATTATCAATGAAGTAGCTTGGATGGGAACAGAAAACAGCGCCAACGACGAATGGATTGAATTAAAGAATGTTTCTATCGCCGATATTAATTTAAAAGGGTGGACATTGCGAGATAAGGATGATCAGATAAATATTGTTTTTGAGAATATTACCGTTCCGAAAGGCGGTTTTTTGTTGCTCGAAAGAACTGATGACAATACAATTTCTTCCAAAACAGCAGATTTGATTTACAAAGGCTCTCTATCTAACTCCGAAGAAGAACTATATCTTTTTGATAATCTTTGCCAATTAAGAGATTTTGTTTCTGGTAATCCTAAATGGCCAGCCGGAGACAGTTCTACGAGAAAAACAATGGAAAGGAATGTAGATTTAAGCGGTTGGCATACTTTTTCGGGAAATGTAAATAATAGTATCTGGGGAACGCCAAAAGAAAACAATAGTGTTGTAAAACAAGAAGCGATGGTCTCGGTTGCCGTTGCAACAAGTGGCTCACCTTCAAGCACAGTTTATTATGGAGGTGGCTTAGATGTTATAGAGCCTACTTATTGTTCTCAGCTAAATTTATCTACCCCTGATATTAGCAAAATTATTATCAATGAAGTAGCTTGGATGGGAACCGAAAGTAGCGCCAACAATGAATGGATTGAATTAAAGAATATTTCTAATGAAACAATTAGTTTGGCTAATTGGCAACTTTTAGACTCAGAAAATATTAAAATAATTTTTGATAATTCTGCAGTGATTAGTCCTCAGGGATTTTATCTTCTTGAAAGAACTGACGACAATTCTGTTCCAAATGTTCAAATGGATAAAAAGTATAACGGAGGATTATTAAATAACAATGAAACATTAAGGCTGTTTAATTCAAATTGTCAGTTAATGGATGAAGTTTTAGTTAATCCTGATTGGCCAGCTGGAGATAATGAGTTAAAGAAAACGATGGAGAGAAATATAGATTTAAGCGGTTGGCACACCTATTCTTCGGAAGTAGTTGATTCGAGCGGATTATGGGGAACGCCAAAAGCTGAAAATAGTCTTAACATTATTATTGAAGACCAGGAAGAAGATAAACAAAACGAAAACGAAAACGAAGACGAAGAGAAAGATCCATTAAATAATAATAGCGATCACCTTTTAATAACTGAAGTTCAAATAGGAGAAAACGGAGGAGCGGAATATGTAGAAATATATAATCAAACAGAAAACCCAATAGAATCGTGCCCCGATGAGGATAATTGTTTTTATCTTTCATATTATTCTCCGGCGTCGGAATGGTATAATCCCTATCGTAATTGGAAATTTCCTAGTGGGTCAGTTATAAATTCAAATTCTTACTATATTATAGATATATTTGGAGATAGCGGTGATCCAATGGCTGGCAATGTGGCCGATTGGAAAGTTAAATCCATGGAAGATCAATATTATGAAACAGGACAAATAGGAAACTCAGCTGGTTCTATTTCTTTGTTTTCTAATAATCCCAAATACATAAAAGATGATTCTGTGGATGAAGAAGATTTGGTTGAACCGACTAATGAAGAAAAAACTACTAATACTGTTGCTTTGAAAGTAGATGCTGTTTCCTGGAAGAGTGACGATATTAATCCAATTGTTAAAGAAAATGAATCTTTTCTTATTTCTGAATCAGGTAAAGTTATAGGAAGAAAATGGTCTAATGGAAAATACATAGACACAGATAATAATTCAAACGATTTTCAATTAGAGAATGCAAGTTTAAGAAATCATGTTCCTAGGGTTCCCGAGAAAATACAAGACTTGGTTGCTTCAATAGATGAAAATCAGAAGAATTCAGTATTATTGTCGTGGACAGCTCCTTTTGATGAAGATACTGTTCCCGAAAATCTTAACTACGAGATATATTATTCTCGCAATAATCAAATAGAAGATAGTAATCTTGTTAAGATTGAAGAGTATACCAATATAGATATTATTTCGGGAGAAAGCAATAAGAGAAGTGTCGCCATCAAAGATCTTTTTTATGATTCGAAGTATTATTTTAAAATTATAACAAAAGATCCAGAAAACAATAAATCTCCTTTATCAGAAGAAGTTTTTTTTGAAATAGGAGAGGCTAATCATCAAAAAAGAGCTCCTTATTATGACTTCAAGAGGAGCGGACATAGTCAATTTGATGGACCAATAGGAATATCTCTTATTCCGGATATTCTAATTGAGGGAACTCAGGAATTTACCTTTAATAATAATTTTTCTTCAAATCCAGCAATAGATGAGAACGGAACGATATATTTTGGAGGCATCGACAATAGATCAAATGATTTTTATGCCTACAACCAACTTCAAAAGAAATGGAGCGTTCATTGCTCTGAGGCTTGCGGATTTAATCCTTCACTAGGAAAGGACGGAACGATATATTTTTCAAGTGCTTATTCTATTTATGCTTTAAGTCCTTCGGGCAGGATTATATGGAAAAAGGATTATGCAAGAGTATTTACTGTATCGATAATTATCGACTCAAAAGATAATATATACTTTTTAGCTGCTAAAGAAGGAAACAGTCCAAGCTTAATTTCCGTAGACAAGAATGGATTGGAGTCTGAATTGTATAATAATCAGGAAATATTAAAAGGCCTTGATCCGAACTCATTTACCGAACTAGTTGTAGACGATTTAGATAATATATATTATTCAATCAATGATTTTGTTGTAAGATATAAAGAGGGGGAAATAATAAAACAGCAGTTTTTTCCTAGATATGAAGATACTTATTCTGGTCCTACAGATGTAATGGCTATAATTAGTCAGATAGGTCTTTCTTTTGATGGAACCATATTGTTAAGTTTAAGTAATGGAAGAATCGTAAAGATACCAGAAAATTATCCGGTTTTGTATGCGGTAGACAATAATCTTTCTAAGGTATTATGGTTTAAAGACGATTGTCGTGGTCCGATAGGTCTTAATGAGGATGAATTTTATTATTCAAGAATATGGGCTGGCTCTTATCCAATGGTTTGGTATTTGGGCGCAGCAGATATATTGAGTGGAGATACGAAATGGGAGAGAGCTATTAATGATATCGACTTTGTAACATCCGATTTTTCAAATAGAATTTATTTTACTAAAACTTCTGGTATTTTTGGATATGATTCTAATAATATGCCAGAAAGCTTAGAGGATAGACTATTTTATCTTACATCAGATACTTATTACGGAGAGACTATGTCTATTGGAAATAAGAAAACCTTTTTTTCGGACATACAGAGGGTTTATGCGATAGAGGTGCCTTAATTATTAAAATATTTTATTCATTTCACTTGAATGAATATTTTAAAATAGTATAATAATTGAAATGAATAAAATAAAGATTTTAAAAAATCTTCATGAAAGACATGTAAAGGGAACGACTAAAGAAGACATTGTTTTAGATGAAAGAGTGCTTCTTTGTCATCTCACGAATACAGTATCGAAACAATTAAATACGGGAGAGAATAGTGTTTATGTTAATACAAGAGTTATTAAGCATCTTTATGATAAACGACCCGCAGAGGAATATGATTTTATAATAGATAATTCTCACAAAATTATTAAATATCCAGATGAGATATATAAAAATAAAAATCCAAAAAGGGGAGATTATTGTTTTGTGAAAAAAATAAAAGAGAAGAAATATTTATCTTCTCTGGAAATATCAAATGGTGAAATATTATTGGTAACTGTTTTTAGGTTAAATAAGGAAAGTTATCTTAATGACTATGAACTTTTGTGGAGATGGAGGGACGGCGAACCCTCATCGTAGCATTTTTGTTGCCTCCCAAAGGAGGACTACTCATGCTCCGCAGTAGAGCCGATTTTCTGCATTTCAACTCTCAAAAGCTTTATATATTAATTGTATAGCAAATTTTAATATTGTCAATATTGTCAATAATTATTTAGGTATTTTTAGGGGATAAATCCTTAATTGACTTTTCTAATTCATTGCCATATAATATGGGCTATGACAGAGGAAAACATTATCAAGCTGACAAACGCCTTGTATAAGGTGACTGACCTCTTTCCTAAAGAGGAGCCCCTTAAGTTTGCGATTCGCAAAGAGGGCCTTGATGTTATGTTTTTTTCAAACCTTGTAAAAGGTAAATCTATCTCATCAACACAAAAAGAAAAGGAACAATACTTGGATAAGGTTTTGGCTAAAATAGAATTGGTTAAGACGTACTTTGGTATTGCCAAGGAACAGGAGTGGGTGGCAGAAAGAAACTTCGAGGTTTTGGAGAGGGAGTATGAAATTTTGAAAGATTCTTTGAATTTAGCTGTAATAAAAGAGAAGGAAGTAAAAAAGCCCGTAGCAGTTGAAATTCAAAAAGAAGAACCGATTACTGTCTTTGCTAATAATGTAACTAATAATGCGAGGGAGGAGAAAAAGGCAGATGTAACGAAAAGGGAAGTTAGGCATCTTAACTATGAAGAGCTCTCGTCAGTTCAATTGAAAGTTTTGGAGATCCTTCAAAGTCAAGGACAATTGAAAGCCAATCAAATCAGTGAAGGTTTTCCAGAAATGAATCCCCGAACTATTAGAAGGGAATTAAAAGGATTAAAAGAAATGAAAATCATTTCTTCAATCGGGGGAGGAAAGATGACAGTATATAAAATCAATGAGTCCTACTAGAAATTGTTCTGGACATTCTGGACAGGGTTCTGGACAGTATTGATAGTGTTCTGGACATTCTGGACAGGGTTCTGGACAATGTGGACAACTTCGGGACAGTTGTGGACAGTTGTGGACAATCAATCAGGACAGTGTAGGACATTAAGGATGAAGTTCTGGACATTAATAGTTTTAAAAAGGACCATGCAATCGACTCAATTTAAAGAACAATTTTTTTCTCAGATATATGACGAGCACGTAGATAAAGTCTATCGCTTTGTTTTTTTTAAGGTTAGCAATGAAGCCTTAGCTCAAGACATTACTTCTGAAACTTTTACTCGTCTTTGGAAAGAGATTTCTTCTGATAAGGAAATTAAGAATCCATCAGGCTTTTTGTTCCGTGTGGCCAAGAACCTTGTTATCGATCATTATCGAGTGAAAGACCAGAATCCAGCCAATCTGGACAATCTGGACAATATCATTATTGACCAGAAAGAAGATGTCCTGAAAGCGATTGTCCAGAATGATGAGATGAAAGCAGTCAAGGTTGCCTTAGATCAATTAAGTGAAGATGCCCGTCTAGCTGTTTCTCTTTATTATATTGAGCAAGAGCCGGTATCGGAAGTAGCTAAAGCTTTAAATAGATCTCAGGGAGCGACCAGAGTAATGATCCATAGGGGAATGAAGCAATTAAGAGAAATATTAGAAGCATAGAAGGCAAGGCGTAAAACCTTGTCTTTTCAATGTTTTTATGCTATAACTTAAATGTTTCCAGGATGTAACAAAAACCGTGTTTTCACGTCTGTATTGGTAATGAGAAACATTTTTTCAATAAGGTATTGTCTTTAAATATTTTCTTGATATTATAATAAAATTATGAACAAAAACAATACAAAAAAACAAGGAATTGCTAGAACAATGATTTTTCCGTGCAAAGGAGGATATATGGCAGTTTGTCTCGATTTTGATATTATTGAAGAGGGAGACACAAGAGAAGAGCTTGAGGAAAGCATGAAGGAAGCAGTTATTGGATACATAGAGAATGTTTGCAAGAATAATCTTGACGATAAACTATTGAATAGACATGCCGATAAGAAGTACTGGAAGATTTATGATTCATATCTTGATATGATGAAGAATAGCACTAAAAAGTCAATTTCAGCTAACTTAAAGAGATCTTCCTTGTTTACCTTTCCAATAAGCAATAATTGCGAATGTTTTGCTTGATATGGTGGAAATAAGGAATTGGTCATTTAAAGATTTAGTCGATTTTCTAGATGATTATGGCTTTATTTGTGGGCATATTAAAGGATCTCATCATTACTACAATGGTAGAATAAATGGAGAAAATAGGGTAGTTCAAGCCATATTAAGTAAAAAAGAAAAGAATTCACAGTCATTGAGAACAATGAAGATGGCAATAGAAAATTCAGGAATATCTAAAAAATATTTTGATGAGTGGAAAAGTAAAAAGGTTATTCATGTGGAAATAATAGGTTGATTGTAACAAAAACACTGATTTTACGTCTACATTGGTGAAACACAACTATGGAAGAAATAAAGGTTATTAAAAACTTAGAAGCAATGAAATCAGTGAAACCCAACTCAGAATGGGTTTCTTTTGCTAAAAGGAATATTATGACTAAGCAGTTTGAAGAGGCTACTACTGCTGCTACTTTCGCCTCTATCTTTAATACTATCGGACATGTCTTTGAGACTCCCAAAGTATTGATGCCAGTTTTATCAAGTATGATTGTTGCCGTCTTCGGCTTTTCAATCATTGCTGCTCAGACTTTACCAGGAGACACCCTATACAGTTTAAAACAAGCATACGAAACAGCAAGGATTTCCTTGTTATCTCCCGAGGCTCAGGCTGTTGCTAAAGTTGAACAAGCTGACACTAGATTAAGCGAACTTGACAAGATTTCTAAAGAGAGCGAAAATCAAGGAAAGAAATTAGCTGCCGGAATAGTTGAAGTTCAAAAAGCACTATCAGTTGCTTCAACTCAACTATCAAAGTTACCGGAGAGTCAGAAAGCAGAATTGGTTAGTAATATCGTTTCAAAGATTTCAAAAATCGAAAAGACAACCAATGCATCGATCATGAATAACGAGAGTGAAGATTATCAGACTTTCTATAAGATTCTTGCCGAAAGTGAAATTAAAGAATTTGAAGCTAACATCAACAATTTAACAGCAGACCAAAAGAGCCTCCTAAATCAAGCCAAGGAGAATTTTGACGTTTCAAAGTACAGTGAAGCAGTAGAGATTCTTTACCAAATACAGCCAAGTGAATAATTCGCCTTTATTCTTTGTTCATAAAAATGAATAAAGAATAGATGCGAAAGAGGAGAATAAATAAGAATCTTCTGTGAAACCTTCTTTAAAGAGGTTCATCTTCAGGGTCAATGCCTTGAGGATGAGCCTTGAGGAAAGGGATCGCAAAGAAAAAAGTCGTTTGCTTCATATTGTCTAACTGTCATTCCTCTTTAGAGACTTATATCTCCAAAGGGGAGTGACAAAGGGCAATATGGAAATAACGGTCGACAAACGACAGTTATAATATAAATAAAAAACAATACAAAAATGAGTACAAAAAAATTCGGTATTGTCGCTGGTATAGCTATGGCTTTATCAGTAGTGGTAAGCGGACCAGTTTCTGCTGCCTGTTCTTTGACCACATTAAGCGAATGTGACAACAACGGCCTTATGGCTTTAGTTTTACAATTGCTTGCTGGTTCACAGACACAGACAACAACTGGAACAAGTATCTCTGGCATTCCTGCTGGATTTACATTCACTACTAATTTAAAGCAAGGCTCTACAGGTAACGACGTAAAATACCTACAGATTCTATTAAATTCAGACGCAGCTACTTCAATTGGTAACAAAGGAAGTGAAACAACTTACTTTGGTGCTATGACAAAAGCTGCAGTAGTAAAATTCCAAAACAAATATGCTTCTGAAGTTCTAACTCCTTACGGCTTATCAGCTGGTACAGGATTCTTCGGATCAGCTTCAAGAACCAAGGCTAATACCATGATTGCTACTGGTACAACAGGTACAGGTACAACAGGTACTGGCACAACAACAACTCCAACTTCAACTGGTTTTACAGTTTCGTTGGCTGCTGACACTCCAGCTGCTTCAACATTAATCGTTGGACAGGCTGTTGCTGACTTAGCTCACCTTTCATTCAGCAATGGAACTTCATCTGAAGTTAAGATTACAAATCTTAAACTAAAGAGATTGGGAGTTTCAGGTGACGCAACACTTTCAAAGATTTACCTATACGATGGTGCTACAAGACTATCTGATGAGGCTGTTGTTTCTTCAGGTATTATCACTTGGAACAACACAACAGGAGTCATTACAATTCCTGCTAACACAGTAAAAACAATTGCTGTTAGAGCAGATATCGCTGCTTTAGTAGGTGGATCAGCTCCAACTGGACAAACAATTGGAGTTGGTATCGCTGCTGCTGCTGATATTACTTCTAACGCAACTGTTGCTGGATCATTCCCAGTTAATGGAAGTATCCACACAACTGCTGCTGCTAACTTAGCTACAATAAGCTTTACTAACTCTACCGGAACAACTCCAGCAACAAATGGTTCTTTATCTCCACAGAGCAATTTCATAATGTTTGAAAACACTGTTACTGTTGGAACAAGAGCTGTTAACTTGAAATCTATCACATTCAGAAACATTGGTTCTGTTGCTCAAGCTGATCTACAGAATTTAAAGCTTTTGGTTGATGGAGTACAGGTTGGTTCAACTATTGTAAGCCCACAATCAGACGGTTACTTTACTTTCGATCTATCATCTGCTCCAATAAAATTGGAAACAGGTGGAAGAATAATTAAGGTAGTCGGTGACGTAGTCGGAGGTTCAACAAAGACTTTCATGATTACTGTTTACAAGGCATCTGATGTTATCGCTACAGACACAGAATATGGTGTTAACGTTTTAGCTCAGAATGCTGGTGCATCTTTCTCTCCAGTTCAAGCTGGACAACAGACAGTTGCTACTGGTGCTTTGTCAATCACAAAGAGAACAGATTCAACATCAGGTAACATTGCTAAGGGTGCATCTCAAGTAACTTTGGCCAAATATGACCTAAAGGCTACTGGTGAACCTATCAAGATTGAAAACTTGAGAGTTAGCTACGATGCTACTCCTGGTTCTGATGCAGTTTCTGCAAACAGCATTACAGAACTTAGAAATGGTGCTTTATTTGTTGATGGAGTACAGGTTGGTTCAACAATGACCTTACTTGAAGCAACAGATACAGCCTATGTAGAATTTACACTAGGTTCTTCATTGATTGTAACTCCAGGAACTACAAGAGTTCTTGAAGTAAAAGCAGACATTTTCGACAACGATGGAACAGACAATATCGCTGCTGGAAGTACACTAAAAGTTAATCTAATCGTTGGTGCTTCAAACTACCAACAGATGACTTCTGGTGGATATGCTAATACTCCTGCAAACACTGATGCTAACACATTACAGATTGCCCTAGGAACATTAACTGCTACAGTTGACCAATCATATGGTTCATCTTCAATAGTTGTTCCTCAGACAAACTTCTTGTTAGGTAAATTCAATGTTACTGCTGGAAGCACAGAAAATGTTAATTTGAACACAGTTAGAGTTCTATTCAAGTTTGGTTCTGATGATTTCGCTTCAGACGACTTGACTAATGTTTATGTAAAATATGGAACAGAATCAACTTCAGCATTGTCAACAATTGCAACTGCTGCTGCTAGTGCTGATTCATTGAATACATTCTCAATTAGCAAGGCTTTAACAAAAACTCAAAACTTAGTATTTGAGGTTTATGGAGATATCGCTTCTACAGCTTATGCTGATGCAGCTGCTACTGATTCAGTAACAACATACTTCCAAGTATCTGGTGTTACAGCTCAATCAGCTACAACAGTTTACAGCAGAGGTGGAGCAGCCTTAACATCTAGCAACGAAGCTACAAATGCTGCACTTGGTCAAACCATTACAGCTACAGGAGGCGGTAACTTAACAGTTACTCTTGACAACACAACTCCTTTGGCAGCTCAAGTTGTTGCAGGTGCAACACCAGACGCTGGAGACTTAAAGGTTAAGTTATCTGCAGCTAACGGAGACTTATACGTAAAGAGAATTGACTTAAGAGTTAACTCTAGTGCCGACAGTGCTGCTATCTCTTCAGTTGCTTTATACGCAGCTCAGGGAAGTGGTGCTTACACATTAGTAGGTGAACAAACTATGAACAATGACGGAACAAATCCTGGATACGTTCAATGGATATTGGGCGGAGATTCAAGGATTCAGGTTCTAAAGAGTGGTACTACTTACTTATTGGCTAAGCCAACATACGTAAGCAGTGGCCAAGCAACTGTTTCTGGTTTAGTTCCTCAATTGTTATTAGCTGACCTTGAAGTAGATGGATCTAACGGTGTATCTATTATTCCAGGATTCTCAACCTTAACAAACGACACTGGTATTATTGTTAAGTCAAACAGCACAGGAGTTTATGTAGCTTCTGGTGCAACAACTAATGCTGCTAACACAGTAAACACAGCTACTGCAACAGAAATTGTTACAGATAATGCTGCAAACTTTACAGCTGGTGATGTTATCTTTGTTGGACAAACTGGTGCAGCATACACACCTACTACTGACGAATTAATGGTAGTATTAATTGATGCTGGTGCGAACATAACAGTTCAGAGAGGTGCATTTGGAACAACTCCTCATGCATACGACACTGGAAAGGCTATTTACAGACTAGACAATGCTGGATCAATAAGAGGTATTATTGGTAATGCTATGACAGTTTTGAACACAAAGTTAGCATTATCTCTAGGTAGTGATTCTCCTTCTGGTGCAACAACCGGAGCAGATGGTAAGATTGTATTTACATTCAACGCTGCTGCTGAGAATAACGCTTCTGACCCAGCTGAAAACAAGGCTACATTAACAAGAGTTGATATCACAACAGCTAAATCAGGTGTTGATGTATCTGACTTGAGAATATATCCTTCTGAGTACGACCAAAATACTTCTTACGACACAGTTTGTGGAGCTTTATCTACAACAAAGTGGAGATGTATTATGGACACAACAGGTTCTGCTAATGAAATTATTGAAAATACTTCAAGAAAATACATTGTAAGAGCTAATGTTGGATACACAGCTGCTTCTAGTACATTAGTTGTAAGCATTGCCGGACTTGGTAATTCAAATGCTCCTACAACAAACGATGTTCTTTGGTCTGACGACAAGCCAACAGCACAAGGTTGGGTTAACCAAGCTACTAGTTCTGTAATTGGTGGATCACAGACATCTGGAGTTTCTGGAACTGATGATACATCAAAGCCTACTATTGCAGCAATCAATGTTGCTAATAAGTCAGGAGGTACAGTAAACCTAACAGAGGCTGGCGATATTATTACAATTACATTCAGTGAAGTTATTGACCCGACAACTATTAGCACAAATGCTAACTTTATTCCTGGCAATACTACTGGTGTAACTGGAGTTCTTGCTGCTTCTACTGGTGGAGTCACACTTGGTAGCGCAGACGGTATTGTTACTGTAACAAATATCGGAACATTCGATCTTGGTACTAACGGTGCTACAGCTACTAGTTCAACAACAGATTTGACTTTGGACGCTACAGGTAAGATATTAACAATCAAGTTAAACACTGTAACTACTCCATCGACATATACTGTTAATGCTCTAGCTGCTGGAACTCAGGTTGTAACAATTGTAACAGACGTTAATGGTAACGCTGCTGCTGCTGTCGCTACTGCTGCTCCTACAACCGGATCTACATTCTAGTTAATGCAAAAGAGGTGAGTCCTCTAGTAATAATCTATTACTCAGAAGCCCCCGAGAAATCGGGGGTTTTTGTTTCCTTGAATTTTACAAGAATTATGATAATATCTATGTATAATTAAATTGAAAGAAGATATGATTTCAAAAAAGAATATTATTATAATCATTTCTGTTATTGTTTTATTATTGCTTGGAATAGGCGGATATTTTATTTACAAAGACAAGAGTGTTCCGCAAAATATTCCTAATCAGGAAGCAACAGAAGAAAATAATCAGACAGAAGAAGTTAAAGAGAATGCCCCAACTTTTGATTCAACAACCAAAGAAGGAGTTTTGGCAGCCATGGATTATTACGGTAAGCTGGAGGATTTTGATAATTTCTCTAAGTATCTAAAAGAGATGTATAAAAATCTATGGGATAAGGATCCTAATTTAGAAGCCAAGGAGAGCGAAATATACATGGATGTTACTACTAAATATTTTGATAAAGGAAACATTGACGAGGCTTTAAGAATATCCAGTATTGTTTACAAAGAAGTTCCTCAAGGATGGAGATTCAGATATTTAAGGATAAGATGTTTTGAAAAAATAGGAAGAGATGCTTACAATCAAAACGATTTAGTTAAGGCGGAAGAAAATGCAATGAACATTCTTAAAATGATGTTTAGATTAGAAGGTTCTGATTTATTAGCTGATGTATATATTAAAAAGATAGAAAGTAATCTGACTCAAGGGAATAAGGTAGCGGCGGCTAGCAATATGGATTTCATCTGGGATTACGAAGTAAGCCAAGATAGAAGAGATAAGCTGAATGAGTTGAAGCAAACAATTTTAGGTGTTAATTAGATGAAAGGCCTCCTTTTCCAAGGAGGTCTTTTTATATAACAATACAGCTTAAGTATGGCTATTGACAATCCGAAAATTAAATGTAATTATAGGATTGTAATCCTAAAATTAAATTAAATGATAACAAGAATTTTACAAAAAAAGATAGAAAAAGAGCTTTTTAAGGGTAATATTATTATTGTCTATGGGGCTAGGCAGGTTGGCAAAACAACCCTTGTAAAACAAATAATTGAAAATAGTAAAGAGAAAAGCAAATATTTGAATTGCGAGATTTTGTCTGTTAAAAACCAATTAAAAGATTCTGAGCCAGAAAAGTTAAAATTCTTTTTAGGAGATGCAAGACTTATTGTTTTGGATGAAGCGCAAAGTATAGAGAATATAGGATTGGTTCTTAAGGTTTTGATAGATACTTATCCAGATATACAGATTATAGCAACAGGGTCATCGTCATTTGATTTAGCAAACAAAGTAAATGAGCCATTAACAGGGAGAGCTATTGAATTAAAATTATATCCCTTATCGGTTCAAGAATTAAAAGAATCAAAAGATTCATTTGACGTTGAGTCAAAAATAGAAAAATTGTTAATTTTTGGTTCCTATCCGGAAGTTTTTCTTTTAGATAAAGAAGATGCAATTCAAAAATTAGATCAGATATCATCAAACTATCTTTTCAAAGACATTTTAAGCTATGAGGGATTAAAAAAGCCAACTATTCTAGTTAAATTATTGAAAGCATTAGCTCTGCAGGTTGGCAGTGAGGTTAATTATAACGAACTATCTAATAGCTTAGATATCGATGGGAAAACAGTAGAAAAGTATATTGATTTATTAGAAAAATGTTTTATTGTTTTTAGATTAAATGCTTTTAGCAGAAACTTGAGAAAAGAAATTTCTAAATCGGTTAAAATATATTTTTATGATTTAGGTATTAGAAATAGTTTAATTCAAAATTATAATCCATTGGATATAAGAAATGATGTTGGAGCTCTTTGGGAAAATTTCTGCATCTTAGAAAGGATTAAAAGAAATCGTTATAATAATATTTATGCTAATTATTATTTCTGGAGAACATATACTCAAAAAGAAATAGACTTTATCGAAGAAAAGGATGGAAAGTTATCTGCTTTTGAAATAAAGTGGGGAAAAGGTTTGAAACCAGTTCCCAAAGAATTTTTGGAGGAATATAAGAATTCAGATTTTGAAATAATAAATAGAGATAATTATTATAAGTTTTTATCTTAGTTTAATTGTTTTGAAGCGATAGTCAGACGACAATGATACCATGTGTATATATTAAAAAGACAGAAAGCAATCTGGCTCAAGAGAATAAGGTAACGGCTGCCAGCAATATGGATTTTATCTGGGATTACGAAGTAAGCCAAGATAGGAGAGACAAGCTGAATGAGCTGAAGCAAGCAATTCTAGGCGTTAATTAAATTTTAGGTCAACTAACTATTGACAAATGATATATATTTGATATTATCTTAACTAAGAAGTGGAATATTATTGCTAACCCCCCTCCGGCTACTGTAAAAAGACCCGGAGGTTTTTTTAAAAAAATATGCAATCAGCTCTTGTTATTTTTGATGGTAGTAATTTTTATCATAAAGCTAAAAAATTATCACCAAATATACATTTGACTAGTTTTAATTATCGGAAATTATCAGAAATGCTGTCTAGCAAAGATTGTGATATTGAATATTGTGTTGGAGAGATTAAACGTGAAAACAATAATCAAAAATCTAAGGAAATATATAATGGTCAAATGGTTCTTTTTAATAATTTAAGAAACCATAAAATCATTATTAAGAAAGGATTTATGATGAAGATAGGGAATCTTTATCATGAAAAAGGTGTTGATGTGAGAATTGCAACAGATATTGTTAAAGGGGCATTGAATGGCGAATATGAATTTTTCTATGTGATTTCATCAGATAGTGATATTCTACCAGCGATTGAAGTAGCTATTGCTGCTGGAAAGAAGGTATCATATATTGCTTTTGAAAAGACAATAATTAGTAAGGCTTTAGCTATTAATTGTTCCGAAACTATTTTTATCACCAAAAATATGCTTGAGGATTGTTCAGTAAAATTGGAGGAGCAATAGAATTATTAATGCAGTCGGAATTAAATACTTTTTGGCAGGGCTTTATTCTAGTGTTGAATTAAGCATGGTAATTGCGGACGAAACAAAGGATAAGATTTAATTGAACCATAAGTGGCTGCCAGTAATATGTTTTATCTGGGATTACGAAGTGAGCCAAGATAGGAGAGACAAATTAACGGAACTAAAAAATGATATCTTGAATTAATTAGGAGTCCGGGTAAACCGGACTTTTTAATTTTTAAAAGGTGTGTTAGAATATTGTTTATAGAAATGAAAATTGAATTTATAAAATTTATTTGCTTTTTTTTGGGAATGTTTTTATTCGTTACCCCTGTTTCGGCTGCTAATGAAAATATATACAAATTCAATATTGATCCATCATATAATTCTGAGGATGTTCAGCAATATCAAATTTCTTCTGAATTAAAGAATAGTTTCGGCCGTCTTGATTTTTATGTTGATAGTACTTATTTAAGTTCTAAAGATTGGACAGAAAGAAACGAAATGAGCAATGCTTTTTCTAATTTGAGCAGTGATTTTGAAGTTAAAATTTATCCACAATTAACTACTACATTTGGAACAGAGAAGCATTCAAGTAAAGAGGGAATTGAGAGAATCGCTGTTTTGTTTTATCCAATGAAAGAGGGTGTAAGGGGATACATCAGAACCATTGATGCATATGATAAAATAATCAATCCTTCTTCTAATCAAATGGAGATTATATATCTTAATTCTAATTACATTGATAGTCCATTGCTACCAGAGATTTTAGCGCATGAATTTACTCATCTAATAGAATTAAATCAGAAAGAAATAAAGAATGGAGTAGCCGAGGATACATGGCTCAATGAGGCAAGAGCTGAATATGCTGTAACATTATTAGGCTACAATGACGGGAGCGAGGAGGGATATTTAGATAAAAGAATAAAGGATTTTATAACGAAGCCGACAGATTCTTTAACTGAATGGAATAATACTAATTATGATTATGGAGTCGTGAGCATGTTTATTCATTATTTAGTGGAGCAATACGGATTAAATATTCTTAAGGATTCTTTGCATTCTTCAAAAACAGGGATAGATAGTATTAACGAAGCTTTAAAGAATAATAACTACAAAGAAACATTTGAAGATGTGTATAGTGGTTGGTCTATCGCAGCCTACCTTAATGATTGTTCGGTAAGTTCAAAATATTGCTATACAAATGAAAAACTTAAAAACCTTAAAGTTTTACCAGTTAATACTTTTATGCCCTTTTTTAAAGAAAGTTCTGTTTCTGTAAATCAATCTATTATAAATTGGTCAAGCAATTGGCAAAAATTTGTCGGAGTAAATGGAAACTTTAAATTAGAGATAAAAAGTCCAGAAAAATGTAATTTTAAGGTTTCTTATATATTCAAAGATCAATATGAAAAGAGTTATGTTAAAGTAATTAGTTTTAATTCAGGAGAAAAAAAGGAAATAATTATTCCCAATATTAGCGAAAATATATCTCCTATCATTTTCATTTTTTCAGTAGAAGGAACAGAATTAGAAAAAACAACTCCTAATCTTTTCTTTATTTATAGCACGACAGCTTCAATAACATCAGATAGTCCCCTAGAAGAAGACAATAGTCTTCCTTTCGAAACAGATAAGCCATTAAGCCAAATGACAAGAGAAGAACTTTTAAGAGTTCTTTTAAGAGTAATTATTTATTTATTATCTCAGGGAAGAACAATAAATTATTAAATAATTTAATATGACAATTTACATTTCTATCTTAATCGCAGGATTCGGAGGGGGAGTAGTAAGGGGTCTAATTGGATTTTTGAAACATCAGTATGATTACAAGAATACTGGATTTAATCTTCCATATTTCTTTGTGATGATGTTCCTTTCAGGAATAGTGGGATTACTAGTTGCAGTAGGTATAAAATATTCTCTTATTTCTTTCGAAGGAGTTGCATATATTTCTCCTGCTATTGCCTTTATTATTGGATACGCTGGCGGAGACTTCCTCGATGGCATTTACAAGATTTTATTAAAGAAGGGGAAATAGTATTAATTGTTAATCTAATATTAAATTACCGATAGTATACAATTAGTGTATATTATGGGAAATGCTAGTAAAAAAGGTCTTAATATTGCTATTGAAGAAAAGGAGATAGACAATTCTTGCCTTAATCGTATCAATATAATACGATTAAAACATACAAATGATACGAAAATGATTAAATTAAATCTAAAACAACAAAAAATAATCACTATTTTACTTAAAATGGGGGACATGCAATCGTCATTAATTCTTAAGGAATTAGTTAAGTCGGGTGAGGGCATGTCTCTTGTTACTGTAAAGAGAGCTTTATCCGAAATGGTAAATTTAGGTGTTTTGATTGTTAATGGTTCAGGAAGATCTGTAAAATATGGTGTAAGTGCGGTTGGTAGAATATTTTTTAATATAGATATTTATGCTTATTGTTCTATTGAGCCAGACAAAAGATATGGCTTAAAACAGTATAATTTTGATTTGTTTCCCTCTATTCCTAATAATATTTTTACAGACGATGAATTAAGTTATTTGGAAAGTGTAACTGCAAAATATAAACAAAGAACAACAGATTTTTCATCAACTATTCAACGAAAGGAATTGGAAAGATTTGTAATTGAATTATCTTGGAAATCATCAAAGATTGAAGGCAATACATATACTTTGCTTGATACAGAGAAATTAATTTTAGAAAATAAAAAAGCAGCTGGAAAGACAGAAGAAGAAACTAGAATGATTTTAAATCATAAGGATGCTTTTAATTTTATTTATAAAAATGCAGAACAATTTAAGGTGGTTACTCGAAAAAATTTGGAGGAACTGCATGCAATTTTGACTAAAAACTTAGGAGTAGATAATGGATTAAGAAAAGTTATGGTTGGAATCACGGGATCAACTTATAAGCCACTTGATAATGTTTATCAAATCGGGGATGCATTGGAGGCTCTTATGGCAACAATAGAGCGAATAGAAACTCCCCATGCTAAAGCATTAATGGCTTTGCTTGGAATAAGCTATATTCAGCCATTTGAAGATGGTAATAAAAGAACAGGACGTCTTATGGCAAATGCTATATTGTTAGCATATGGTCTTCCTCCTCTTTCTTATCGTAGTATTGATGAAGATGAATACCGCAAGGCAACATTGGTTTTTTATGAGTTAAATTCAATAATAGAATTTAAGAAGATATTTATTGCTCAATATGATTTTACAGCTCAAAATTATACTATAGTATAAAATATAAATATGGAAAAAGAAAAAACAATTGAAGAATTAAAGAAAAGAATCCTCGTTCTAGAGGACCGTCTTTGACTTGTTCAATATTAAAAACAGAATAATTAAATTAGAAAAAGAAGTAGAAAATCCAGATTTTTGGAATAATCAAGATGAAGCAAAAAAGATATCCCAGGAATTATCTGACGACAGAGAAACGGTTGATTCAATTGAAGAATTAAAGAGGGGTGTTGATGATTTGCCTGATTTGATAGAAATATTAAGCGATGAAGAAATGTATAAGGAGATAGAGAAGATAGAAAAGAGTTTGAAAGATAAGGAACAAGAAATATATTTCAACGGAAAATACGACAAAGGTAATGCAATCTTGTCGGTTTATTCTGGAGCGGGAGGGCAGGATGCTCAAGACTGGGCAGCAATGCTTTTAAGAATGTTTGAAAGGTATTGTGAAAGGAAAAGATTTAAAGTGGAAGTATTGGATGAATCATTTGGAGAGGGAGGGGGAAGCGAAGGAAGAGAGGGAATTAAATCAGCTACTTTGTCTATTTCTGGAAAGTATGTCTACGGATTATTAAAAAAAGAAACCGGAGTTCACCGATTGGTAAGAATATCTCCTTTTTCTGCTCAGAAATTAAGACATACTTCATTTGCATTGATTGAAGTTTTACCAGAAATAGAAGAAGGAGAAATGGAGATAAAGCCAGATGATTTAAGAGTTGATTTTTACAAAGCTTCGGGTCCAGGAGGACAGTATGTAAACAAAAGAGAATCAGCCGTGAGAATAACCCATATTCCTTCAGGAATAGTGGTTACTTGTCAGTCAGAAAGATTACAGGGAAAGAATAAGGAAAGAGCAATGAAGATGCTAATGTCTAAGTTGTATCAATACAATTTGGAAAAACAAGAGAAAGAAATGTCAGACATAAAAGGAGAGAAGATTTCCGCTAGCTGGGGTAACCAAATTCGTTCCTATGTCTTGCACCCATACAAGATGGTTAAAGATTTAAGAACTGAAGTTGAATCAACGCAACCAGATAAGGTTTTAGATGGAGAGCTAGATGCTTTTATTGAAGCAGAAATCAAGATATAATAATTAACTTTAACACTTTCTTTTTTTCTGATATAATTCATACATATGATTGAATTTAAAAATGTTTCAAAAGAATATCCTCCTAACTTAGTGAAAGAATCTAAGGTTGCTTTGCAGAACATTTCTTTTACTGTTAAGCCGGGGGAATTTGTTACCCTTTGTGGTAGATCGGGAGCTGGAAAAACAACTATTTTAAAAATGATTTCTTGCGAAGAAAAGCCATCAACAGGCGTAATAATGTTCAACGACATTAATACTTTAGATGTTAAAAAAAGCGATGCCTATTTAATCAGGCAGAAAATTGGCTTTATCTTTCAGGATTACAAGCTTTTAGCATATAAGACAGTTTATGAAAACGTGGCTTATGCTCTAGAAGCTTTTGATTTTAATGAAAGATTAGTGAGAGACGAAGTAATGCAGGTATTGGAATTAGTAGGATTGGAAAACAAAGTTAATTGTCTTCCTCGTGAATTATCTGGGGGAGAGAAGCAAAGAGTTTCAATTGCTCGCGCTTTAATCCATAGGCCAGAGATAATTTTAGCTGATGAGCCGACAGGAAATCTCGATCCTTACCATACAAGAGAAATTGTTAAGATACTTTTAAAGATTAATGAATCTGGCTCAACAGTCATTCTATCAACCCATAGTAGGGAAACAGTTAATTCTTTAGAAAAAAGAGTAATAACTTTGGAAAATGGAAGAATAATTAGAGATGAAGAAAAGGGGGTATTCTCCTTGTAATATTATGATTAATTTTTTTAAAAAAACATTTAAAAACGGTTGGGATAGTTTCTGGAGACAAGGGTTTTTAACTTTTGCTACTTCTCTAGTTATTTTTATTGCTGTCATTTTAGGAACTGCCCTTTTCTTTTTTCAGGGAGGAGTTTCTTACTTAACCAAACAATTACAAGATAAGATAGATATATCAGTTACTTTTAAAGCAGAAGTAGCAAGAGATACGATATTGGGAATAAAAGATAACTTATTATCCTTAGACCAAGTAAAAAAAGTTGATTATATCTCTTCAGAGGATGCATACAATGCTTTTGTTACTGCCCATGAAGGAGATCAATACATGGAAGCTTTAAGCTTGTTAGGAACCAATCCCTTTTTACCAGCTTTAAGAATACAAACTAAGCAAGCTTCTCAATACAAAGAAGTTTCAGAATATTTAGCTAAGGATGAATACAAAGATTTGATTAGCGAAGTTAATGATTACAAAAGGGGAGTAATGATAGAAAAATTAACTGAACTAACTAAAAGTGTCCAAATTTTAGGACTATCTCTAACTGTTTTCCTTTCTTTGATTGCGGTAATTATTACTTTTAATACTTTAAGATTGAGTATTTATTCCCAGAAAGAAGAAATTGAAATAATGAGACTAGTTGGTGCCAAGAATAGCTTCATTAGAGGCCCATTTTTAGTTCAGGGAGGGCTTTGCGGGTTCTTTGCCAGTGTTATATCATTTATGCTTTTAACCATCGTCTTATTCTTGTTTAACGCCCAATTAACTACCTTGTTTATGGGATTTGATTGTTTAGATTTCTTTAAATCAAACATTCTATTAATCATACTATTAGAATTGGTGGTTGGAGTTGGCTTGGGTCTTCTTTCTTCTTACTTTGCGGTAAGAAAATATTTAAGAGATTAAAAAATGAATAAGTTATTAAAACAAGCTTTCACTTTAATTGAACTATTGGTGGTGATAGCTATCATCGGAATTCTTTCTGGTCTAATTGTTGTTTCAATGAGTGGTGTAACTCAAAAAGCTAATATTGCAAAAGCGCAAGTGTTTTCTAACTCATTAAGGAATTCATTAATGGCTAATTTGGTTTCGGAATGGAAATTTAATGATTTATCTTCAGCTATAGATGGAACATCTATCATTGATTCTTGGAGTGGAGCAAATAATTTAATACTAGATATTAATTCTGTGGCAGCAGACACTTCTAATAAGGTGAGAACGGGGTCGGAATGTGTTTCTGGAAATTGTCTTTTTTTTGATGGAATAGATGATTATCTTTATTCTGCATCTGGAACAAATAGTAATCTTGATTTTGGCAATGGCACAGCAGATACTCCTTTCACTGTGAGTGGCTGGTTTAAATTAGCTGATATAACAGATTCTTATTTAATTGTTAAGAATCAATACCATTTATTTTTAGGGGGTAGTAGTCATTTATATCTTAGATTATATGATACTTCGGCCTCTGCTTTTATTGCAAGAAGAGCTGATCCAATAACTGCATATTTGAATCAGTGGATTTATATCGTTGGAACATATGATGGATCTAGAACCGTTTCTGGAATTAAGTTATATCTTAATGGGGCAAGAAGCGATAATCTTGATTATGTCTCAGGAACTTATGTTGCAATGGAAACAGGAACCGATTTAGCAATAGGAAAAATTAGCAGTTCTTATGTTTCTGGATTAATAGATGATGTTAGAATTTTTAATAACGCAATAACAGCCACTCAAATTAGGGAACAATATTATGTTGGATTAAATAGTTTATTAATTAATGGTAGTATAACTAGAGAAGAATATTTATCAAGAATAAATGATTATGCTTCAAATAATTAGAAAAGCTTTCACTTTAATTGAACTATTGGTGGTGATAGCTATCATCGGAATTCTTTCTGGTTTAATTGTTGTTTCAATGAGTGGTGTAACTCAAAAAGCCACCATAGCCAAGGCTCAGGTATTTTCTAACTCATTAAGGAATTCATTAATGTTAAATCTTGTTTCAGAATACAAGCTTGATGGTAATGTTAATGATTCATGGGGTGGTGGTAATAATGGAACAAATGTTGGAGCAACAGCCAGCACAGATTGTGTCTATGGTTCTTGTTATCGTTTTGATGGTGGAGATTATGTTACGATGGGTGATGTTTTAGACATTGGAACATCAGATTTAACAATATCTGTTTGGGCAAAAGTTATTTCTTTGCCTTTTGCGGAAAATAAGTACTTGATTGGGAAATCTGATGCGAACGCGACAGATGGTAGGTATTCTTTAGGAATGACTTCAACTGGAGCGGCTAGATCAGTTTTTGATCCTGGATCTGGCTTAACATTAGATGGAGCTACTACTGCTAATATTGGTTGGAATTTATTAACTGGCGTTTGGGATAGAGATGGGAATATGAGTGTTTATCTTAATGGAAAACAAGAAAACAGTGTTTCAATATCTGCTGGCAATAATCAGAACTACGATAACAGCATAACATTTTTAATTGGAGGATATACAACTGGATCAGGATTATTTATTGGTTCAATTGACGAAGCGAGAGTATTTTTTGCAGTATTGCCATTGTCAAAAATTAAGGAACAATACTATGCGGGATTGAATAAATTATTAATTAGTGGTCAAATTAATAATAAGGAATACAATGAAAGAATTAATTCAATTGGAATAAATGAATAAATTATCAAAAAAAGCTTTTACTTTAATAGAGCTATTAGTAGTAATAGCTATTATTGGTATTTTATCTGGTTTGATTGTTATCTCCATGAGTGGAGCAACTAACTCAGCTAATGATGCCAAAAGAAAAGCAAATGTTGATGCCATCAGAAAAGCATTAGTAATTTATGGAACTCTAAATGGAATGGTCTATCCAATCCAGGCTATTCAATGTAATATCGGGCCAGTTGGCACTACTAACAGGTGTACAGTTCTTGCCACAGCTCTTTCAGAATTGCTTCCTACTCTTCCGGTTGATCCTGTTTCTGGATATTATGCCTATATTTCTAATGGTACCGACTTTACTGTTTCTGCTATTCTTTCTAATGCTAATTTTTATTCCTCTTCTTCGACTTCTGGTTTTACTTCTGCGATGGGTACTTCTTGCTATTCCATATTAAACTCAGGAAAATCAACCGGTAGTGGAATATATTGGATTAATCCAGCGGGAACTCCTTTTCAAGTTTATTGCGACATGACTACTTCGGGTGGTGGCTGGACTCTTATTCTTTGTAATCCAGGGCCAGCCTCTACTTGGAATTCAACTAATATTTATTCTCTTAACGCGACGTCACCATCAATATCTACTGCCTATTCTATTTTAAATAGAGCTGATTCGATAAAGAGTAATATTAGTGGAAATTTACAATACAGAATTGATGCTGTTTCTTTAGGTCGCTGGGGTGGTGTCTGGCAGGCTCCATTTACTAATACCTTTATCGGAACAACTATGGTTAATAATGCAACAAATATACAGCAATATGATACATGGACCATTGATACGACTCCAGCTAGTACTAGCGCTTTATCAAATGTAATGCCGTGGATTAGTAGTGCATTTCTTTTGACTACATATGGTGGTGCAGGAAATTGGTATGGAACGATGGCAACCTCAACTGCTGGTTATTCTCCTGCTCCATATATTTCTCCAGAAATGCCAAATCCAGGAATAATCTGGTATTGGGTTAAGTAAAATTAAATCAATTATATTTAATGAAAATTGATAGTATTAAGAATCTATACAGGACAGCTTTTACTTTAATAGAGCTATTAGTAGTAATAGCTATTATCGGAATTCTTTCTGGTTTAATTGTTGTATCAATGAGTGGAGTAACCAATAAAGCTACTATTGCTAAGGCTCAGGTATTTTCTAATTCATTAAGAAATTCATTATTGCTTAATCTAGTTTCAGAGTGGAAGTTTGATGAAGCTTCGGGAACATCAATTGTTGATTCTTGGAGTGGGGGCCATGCTGGAACTCTAGTCGGCGCAACACATCTTCCTGTTCGTAAAACAGGCTCTGAGTGCATTAATGGTTCTTGCTTGAGTTTTGATGGAATTGATGATTATGTAACTTTTGGAAATGTTTTGACTCCTGATAGAATTAATAGCAGGACTTATTCTGTTTGGATAAAGCCAGCAGCACAATCTAATAATACGATATTTTCACTTGGTAATCTTTATGTTACAAAAGGGGGTTATGCAATTTTTTCCATTAGTTCGCCCTCTCAAATAGACGTTTCTTATGATTTTAATGTTTCTCCTTATCATTTTAATTTAAATTGTGCCACGGATTTAAATCAATGGAATTATTTAACTTTTGCTATAAATGTTTCAACTAATACAACTGTAACGATTTACAAGAACGGCATTGAGACTGATGAAACAATTCAGGCCCGCGCTACCACCACTCCTAATGATACTAGCTTTTCAATTGGTACGAGATTGAGCGGAGCTAGTAATCTGCCAATATATTTTTTTAATGGCCTGATTGATGATGTCCGTGTATATGATGCCACCATTTCAACTTCTCAAATTAAAGAGCAATATTATGCAGGGTTAAATAATCTATTTGCCAATGGAGCTATTAGTTCTAATGAATATTACTCTCGAATCAGTGAATTTTCTTCTATTGATTTCTAGTCTCTTTAATGGTAAAAAGTAAATATATTCGGAGGTCGTCTAATGGTAGGACACCAGGTTCTGGCCCTGGTAATTGGGGTTCGAGTCCCTACTTCCGAACAAGAGAATAATTAAAAAATATATGACAATAAGCAAAAGGTTGAGTCAGATCTATATATCATTTTTAGTCACTGCAGGCTTGGCCTGTGTCCATGGCTTGTTAAATATTATTTATGACAAGCAAGAATGGGTTTCTTTAATTTTTTTAATGTTGGCTGTTGCTATTTTTATAGTTGTTATTACTTATAGCACGATGGAATTTATAATTACCAAAGAGCCAAGTGACTTATGGAAAGTAGGCTTTTTGGGATTATTCGGATTAATTGGATTGATTCCAGGATTAGGGTATGGTTTTTTTGGCCTATTTGGATTTTTTGGCTTTTTCGGAACTAGACAATATTTTTAAAAAAACATGAATAAAGATATATTATTTATTTTTACTATTTTTATCTTAATTATTTTAGGCATTTATTTTGTTTTTATTAACGGCGGATTATCTAGTAATCCTGCCTTTAATATTTTAAATGGACTAAAACAAGATACCCAGATAAGTTTTTCAAATATTAAAGAAGAAAATTTTACTTACAAGTTTGAAAGTGGAGACCAATCAGAAATTGATGGAATGGGATTTTTAGCTTTAAACATCAACAACGATCAGTCTGATTTAGCAAGGAAATATTTTGAAGATAATGGATTTAAAATAGACTTTTTTGAGATGGGAAGTGATTTATCAGGAATTTCTTACCACAGTAAAGATAAAGATGCTTGCATGATTAAAATATCTGTCTTAATTGACGAACAAGGATTGCCTCAAGCTACAAACAAATTAAATATTAATGTTTCTTGTGGAGAATTAGCAAAATAATTTTAAAAATATGGAAGATTGTATTTTTTGCAAAATAATAAACAACGAGATTCCAAGCAATAAAATATACGAAGACGACTTAGTTTTGGCTTTTTTGGATATCAATCCAATGAGTAAGGGGCATGCCTTGATTATTCCTAAAAAACACTTTAATGATGTTTTTGATATCGAAGACAATTATCTAGAAAGAATAATGTTGGTTGCTAAGAAAATTTCTAAAAAAATGAAAGATGGTATAGGCGCTGATGGAGTTAATTTTTATCATGCCTCAGGAATCCATGCTGAACAATCAGTTTTTCATTTTCATTTACATGTCGTTCCAAGAAGAAAAGACGATGCTATTTGTTTTGAATGTGCAGTTATGAGCAAACCAGGCATTTCAGAGGAAGAACTTAAAGAGCTAGTAGCTAAATTGAAAATAGAGGGATAAGGAGGTATAATATATAAAATGAAAAAAAATAAAACAAAAATTAAAGAAATAGCGAAAAAGGTTGTTTTAAGGAAAGAGATTGAAGCAGAATCAACAGGAAAGAGGGTTAAGATTAAGGTTATTGGAATCGGAGGGGGAGGAGGCAATATTATCGCTGAACTTTTAAAGAAATTAAAAGATTTTTCTGCTCAAAAGATAGAGTTTGTTGCCTTGAATACTGACAATCAAGCTTTGAAGTCTTTGCCAAGAACTTTAAAAACAATTTCTTTTGGAAATAAATTGACGAGAGGATTGGGAACTGGGAGAGATGCAGAGATTGGAGAAAAAGCAGCCAGAGAAGATATTGAAAAATTAAAAAGTTTGTTTTCTGATGATAAAGATTTGTATATTTTCATTTCTTCATTGGGAGGGGGAACAGGAACAGGAGCTACTCCAGTTTTAACTAAGCTAGCAGAAGAGATGGGATTGAATACTTTAGGCATATTTACTACGCCTTTTTCTTTTGAAGGAAAAAAGAAAATGGACATGTCAGTCAAAGCTTTAGAAATAATAAAGAGCAACCTTAATGCTTTTATGGTTCTTCCTAATGAAAAGATATTTACATTAACCAAGGAAGAAGTTTCTTTCTCTGATTCTTTAAATCTTTTAAATGATAAACTAGCTGAATCATTAGAGGGATTACTAAGAACTGTTTATTCTCCCGGATTGATAAACATTGATTGGGCAGATATTAAAACAATATTAGAAGGGAAAAGAAAGATTGCCTATCTTAATTTTACCAAAGGAAAATCAAATCAAACTGCCGAAGATATTAGCAAAAACTTATTAAAGAATCCGATTTTAGAATACCGTTTTGAGAATGCTGATAATGTCATGTTTAATATTGAGGCTTCAAAGGATTTATCACTTCAATTATTATCTCAAATCAGCGAGAAAATTAGCGAATTGGCCCCTAATGCTAAGATTATTTTTGGATTATCCCAGAATCCTAAATTAAAAAATGAAATTAGAGTAACTATTCTAGCTACTTCTTCTGAGATTGAAAAAATACCTAAAACAAAGAAAGGCAAGAAAAAAGAAGAAAAAGCAATTGTTAAAAAGGTCAAAAAACAAAAAGTAAAAAAAGAAAAGAAAGAAATTGAGAAAAAAGAAGAAAACATTGAAGTGAGAAGATCAGCTTTGGAAATAAAAGAGGCGGAAATGAAAGAAGAGGAGAAAGAAGAAGAGGAAGAAAAGATATTTGAAATTCCCGCATTCTTAAGAAAATCAAAAAAGAAATAATATGAAAAAAACAGTTAAAAAAGCCATTTTTCCTATTGCGGGAATGGCAACTAGATTTTTACCTTTGTCAAAAGTTATCAGCAAGGAATTAATTCCTTTGGTTGATAAGCCATTGATTCATTATATTGTTGACGAAGCTCTTCATTCTGGAATAAAAGAAATACAATTAGTAACAAGAAAAAATCAAAGCGATGTCGTTGATTATTTCAAATCCAATCCAGAGTTAGAAAAAATTCTTCAAGAGAAAAACAAAAAAGAAGACTTAGAAGTTCTTAAAGAAATGAACGATGTTTTGAAGGTGATTAAATTTACTTCTTCTATTCAAAAGAAGCCAGCGGGAAATGTTGATGCAATTTGGTCAGCAAAAGATTTTGCTGGAAATGATCCAGTTGGAATTTTCTTTTGCGATGATGTCATCTATTCTAAGGAAATGCCAGCTTTTCAACAATTAAGCGATGTTTATAATACTTGTCAGAGGCCAATTATAGCTTTAAAAAGAATGCCTAAAGATAAATTATCTAAATATGGAGTAGTAGATGTTGAAAAGATAGCTAATAATATTTATAAAATTAAGAAAGTAGTTGAAAAGCCTAAAGGAGAGGCTCCTTCTGATTTAGTTATAGTAGGTAGATACATTATTACACCAGACGTATTTAAAAGAATTGAAAAAGATAAATCGAGTCGAATGAATGATTATTCAATCAGTCAAGTTTTAGGAGAAATGGCTGAGGAGGGGGAAGTTGTGTATGGTTATGAAGTTAAGGGGGAATGGCTAGAATGTGGAGATAAGCCAACCTGGGTTAAATCTTTCTTATCGCTTTTATTATTAGAGCATCCTGAGTTAGAATCTCAAGTTAGAGAATTTTTAAAAGAAAGAAAAATATAGATGCAATACGATTTAATTATTATTGGAGGTGGTCCAGCGGGAATGACCGCGGGGATATATTCTGCCCGACAGAAAATGAAAACTTTGGTTATCACTAAAGATTTTGGCGGTCAGATGACTCACAAAGCAGTTGATATTGAGAACTATCCAGGATTTGAAAAAATCTCTGGTTTTGAGTTAATTGCTAAATTCGAAGATCAAATGAAGCATAAAGGAGTGGAGGTTTTAAATGATGAAGTTTCTGAATTAAAAAAAGAAAATGGCATTTTTTCTGTTTTAACAAAAGAGGGAAAAGTAATCCAATCGAAAACAGTGATTATTGCTACTGGTTCTGAGCCAAGAAAGTTGGAAGTAAAAGGCGAAGAAGAATTTTTGGGGCGGGGAGTCAGCTATTGTACTACTTGTGATGGCCCTTTGTATAATAATAAGGATGTAGCGATTATCGGGGGAGGCGAAGCAGGATTTGAAGCTGCTTTGTTTTTAAGTAATTACGTCAAGAAGATGTATATTTTGGAATACGGAGATACAGTTAAATGCGGAAAAGAAAATCAAGATAAAATTTGTTCAGTTGAGAAAGCAACAATCATTACTTCTGCAGAATTAAAGGAGATAAAAGGAGATGGTTTTGTTAATCAGATTGTATACAAAGATAGAAAGTCTGGAGAAGAAAAAATATTAGATGTGCAAGGTGTTTTTGTTCAAGTCGGTTATCAGCCAGCTACATCATTTTTAAAAGATTTAGTTGATCTAAATGAGAGAAAAGAAGTTATTGTTAATTTTGAAACTTTTGAAACTAAAACTCCTGGGCTATTTGCCGCAGGAGATGTTAATTCCCAAAAAGTAAAACAGATTGTTGTTGCTTGCGGACAGGGAGCTGTCGCAGTAATCAACGCATACAAACATATTAATATATGAACAAGCTTTTAAAACAGGCTTTTACATTAATTGAACTATTGGTCGTTATTGCCATTATTGGTATTTTATCTGGCTTGATTGTTGTTTCCATGAGTGGAGTGACTCAAAAAGCAACCATGGCCAAAGCTCAAGTATTTTCTAACTCTTTAAGAAATTCATTAATGCTCAACTTAATTTCCGAATGGAAATTAGATGAGAACACTGGAGGAATAACAGTAGATAGTTGGAGCGGGGGAAATACAGGAACATTAGTTGGCGCAACACATCTTCCTGTTTGGAAAACAGAATCTGATTGTGTTTCTGGTCCGTGTCTTCAGTTTGATGGCACAGAAGATTATGTTGATTTTGGAGCAGACTCTAGTTTGTCTATGGGAACTGGCGATGCCACAGTTTCTCTTTGGGTTGAATTTGATAATGAATTAGCACCAGGAAATGAAACATTAATTTCTTGCGGTGGAGACACATTAGATCATAAAGGGTATTGGCTTAAGAGGTACTCAGGAACAAGTTACCTGCACGTCTTTTTTTCTTCTGGAACGATAAGAATTAGTACAACTTTATCAGCACCAGGATCACTAGTATCTAACACTTGGTACAATATAGTTGTGGTATTTGATAGAGATAGTGTTGTTCAAGCATATATTAATGGTTCTAAGCAAGTAGGCTATTCCGGTAATATTACAAGTCAAGCAGCAGATATTCAGAATTATAAAAGCTTAACAATTGGTTCTTGGTCAACAGCAACTGGTTCTCGTCTTACTGGTAAGATGGATGAGGTTAGATTATATAATGCAGTTATGCCGACCTCTCAAATCAAAGAACAATACTATGCGGGGTTAAATAAAATGCTAAATAGTGGTAATATATCTAAAGAAGAATATATTTCAAGGATTAATAATCTAAATATTAAAAATGAGCAGTTTAATTAAAAACATTAAAGCTAGAGAAATACTTGATTCAAGAGGTAATCCAACGATTGAAGTTGAGTGCATAACCGAGGAAGGTTGTTTTATTGCTTCAGTTCCTTCTGGCGCTTCAACAGGAATAAAAGAAGCGTATGAAATGCGTGATGGCGGACATAGATATGGAGGGAAGGGTGTTTTAAAAGCAATTAAAAATGTTAATGAAATAATTGCTCCTAAATTGATAGGGAAGGATTGTGTTAATCAGAAAGAAATTGATGAAGCAATGATTAATTTAGACGGAACAGATGGAAAATATAACTTAGGAAGCAATGGTATTGTTGGAGTTTCAATGGCGGTTTGTCGAGCAGGAGCGAATGCTAAAAATCTTGAATTATATGAATACATTGCTGAATTATTCGGTAATGAAAATTTAAAACTTCCTCAACCATGTTTTAATATTATTAATGGTGGGGCCCATGCTGATAATGGTCTTGATTTTCAAGAATTTATGATTGTGCCACAAGGAGAAACTTTTAAAGATTCATTGCAAATTGGATCAGAAGTATATTATAAACTTAAAAGATTTTTAAAAGAAAGTTTTCCTAATTTTCCAGTCAATGTTGGGGATGAAGGTGGATTTGCTCCACCAATAGAAGTTCCTGAGGTTGCTTTGGGTTTGATAGTCAAATCAGTTAATGATTCACAATACGCAGGGAAAGTTAATATAATTTTGGATGTTGCTGCCAGTCAGTTCTACAAAAAAGAAAAAGGAGCGACTGAAGGATATTATGGATTGAATATGGGAGTTTTTTCTACAATAGATATGCTTAATTATTATTCAGATCTGATTAAGAATTATCCAATTATTGGAATAGAAGATCCTCTTGCCGAAGATGATTGGAAGGGCTTCGAGAGAATAACTAGCAGATTGGGAGAAAAAATAATGATTATCGGAGATGATTTATTAGCTAGCAATCCAGATATTATTAAAGAGGCGCAAATGAGAAAGGCTTGCAACGGAGCAATACTGAAAATTAATCAGGTTGGAACAGTTACCGAAATTTTAGAAGCAGCTAGGCTGTGCAAAGAGGGAGGATTTAAAATTATAGTTTCTCATCGTTCAGGAGAAACTTGCGACAGTTTTATTGCTGATTTAGCAGTTGGCATTTCTTCTGACTATATTAAATCAGGAGCGCCATGCAGAGGAGAAAGATTGTCAAAATACAATAGGTTGTGTAAAATAGAAGAAAAGATTAAATAATATACATAAAAAATGACTAAAGTAAGAGTGTTTTCAACCCCGATTTGTCCTTATTGTTTTTCTTTAAAGAGATTTTTAGAAGAAAAGGGAATAGAAGTAGAGTCAGTAGATGTTTCAACTGATTTAGAAGCGCAAAAAGAGATGATTGAAAAAACAAAACAATCAACAGTTCCAGTTACTGATATCAATGGAGAATTCATTGTTGGTTTCGATAGAAAAAGAATTTGTGAGCTATTAAATATAAAAGATTAATGAATAAAATAATCAAGCAAGCCTTTACCTTGATTGAGTTGTTGGTAGTCATAGCTATTATTGGTATTTTGTCTGGCTTGATTGTTGTTTCCATGAGTGGAGTGACTCAAAAAGCAACTATGGCCAAAGCTCAGGTTTTTTCTAATTCTTTAAGGAGCTCGATGATGATGGAGATGATCGCCGAGTGGAAGTTTGATAATCTCTCTGGAACGGTAGAACAAGAAATATCTATTACTGCTAACTTTGTAACTGATAGTTGGGAAACTAATCATGGCACAGCTGGAGGCTCTCCAACTTTAAAAAACGGAAATAACTGTATCTCTGGAAATTGTTTAAGTTTTAATGGAAGTACCGATTTTATTGGCGGTTCTTTGTCTGGAATCAGTTCTGCTAAAAGATGGGCGATTGCCGCTTGGATAAAAACTACTGATGCTGATGCACAGATTATTGATACACGAACCGCTAATGTGAACGGAGCTATCATATATACTACTGCTGCATCCACTCTTTATGGTTATGTTTGCAGTACAAGTGATTTAAAAATTTATATATACAATGTTCCAATAAATAACAATGTTTGGCATCATGTTGTATGGCAAAGAAATGGAGACAACGAGGTATCTCTATATTTCGATGGAACTCTTGCAACGCCCTCAGGGAAAACTACTGATGCAAATATTTCTACTTATAGTGAAACATGGTCAACTTTTTCTTTAGGCTCTCGTCATTCACATGATTCGTACTTCTATAACGGGCTTTTGGACGATGTTCGTATTTTTAACGCTGCCATACCAACCTCTCAAATAAAAGAACAATACTATGCAGGATTGAATAGATTGCTAGCTAATGGTAGTATTAGCATTGAAGAATATAATCAAAGAATTAAAGGAATAAGCTTAAATAAATAAATACATGGCTACAAAAATTGCAATTAATGGTTTTGGGAGAATTGGAAGATGTTCTCTTAGGGCGGTTATTAAAGAAAACATAGATGTTGAAATTGTCGCTATCAATGATTTAGCTGATAATGCAACACTGGCTCATTTATTCAAATACGATACTTCTTATGGAGTTTTTGATGGAGAAGTTAAGATTGAAGGAGATTACATGATTGTTAACGGGCGCAAGATATTAATGCTAGCGGAAAGAGATCCAGAAAAACTTCCTTGGAAAGATTTGAAAATAGATGTTGTTTTGGAATGTACAGGAGTATTTAGAGATAGAGTTGGCTTGACTAAGCATATTACTGCCGGAGCCAAGAAGGTTATTATTTCTGCCCCAGCTAAGGATGATGATATTTCTTCATATCTTTTAGGAATTAATATTAATGAATACAAGAATGAGAATGTTATAGACATGGGTTCTTGCACAACTAATTGTTTAGCGCCAGTAGTAAAAATACTGGAAAATGAATTTGGAATTGTTAAAGGATTCATGACAACGATTCATTCTTACACTAACGATCAAAACCTTTTAGATTTGCCCCATAAAGATTTAAGAAGAGCGAGAGCAGCTGCTGAGAATATTATTCCTACAACTACTGGAGCAGCTAAAGCAATTGGAAAGGTGGTGCCTTCTGTTAAAGGAAAGATGGATGGAATAGCAGTCAGAGTTCCAACTTCCGTTGTTTCATTAGTTGATTTGGTTTGTGAGCTTAAAAAAGAAACAACTGTTGAAGAAGTAAATGCAGCCTTTGATAAATATTCTGATAAGGGAGAAATGAAGGGAATCTTCTTTATTGAAAAGAATCCCTTGGTTTCTTCAGATTTTAAAGGCAATTCTTTTTCTTCAATTTTTGATCCAGAATATACTAAGGTTAATGGAAACATGGTTAAAGTTATGGCTTGGTATGATAATGAATGGGCATATTCTTGTAGGCTGGTTGAATTGGCCAAGAGAATCGGAGGAATGTAGTATTGAATAACTAATTAAGACCTAATGCATTTGTATTAGGTCTTTTTTTGTGTTTAAATGTAAGACATATGAGCAATGAAGAATTAGTAGGGAATAAAAGGAAAGTTTCAGTTTTAGTTCCATACAAAAAAGAAAATGGAATGATTTATGTTTTTCTTCAAAAAAGATCAGACGATGCTGAAAGAGAGCCTGGTTTGTTTGGATTTTTCGGAGGTGGAGCTGACAATGATGAAACCCCAGAAGAAGCTTTATTGAGAGAGGTAAAAGAGGAGCTTGATTTTGTTCCAGATAATTTTGAACATTTTGGAACATACTATTTACCTAAGACAGTAGTCGATGTTTTTACAACTGAAGTGGGAAGTAATTTTGAAGAGGAAATAACTGTATTGGAAGGGGATTATGGTCAGTGGTTTAATAGAGATGATTTTGAAAAGGAAAGACATTTAATCACTGGAGATTTAAAAATATTAGAAGAATTATATAACAAATTATCTAAAGATTACTAGATAATTTTGTCAAAAATTAAATTAACTTGACAATTGTCAAATAAAAGATATAATCAACCAAAGATGATATTGTTTTTACATATATGCACATTATTCAAGAAAAATTAATAAATTTAGCTGATGAATATAATTTATCCGATTTAACTTTAAGAAAAATTGGCGAACTTGTACATGAGCCTAATAGTCCACAAAAGATAAAGCATCATATTAATCAGTTGATTGGAAAGGGACTATTAATTGTAACTGCGGATGGTAAAAAAACAAAAAGAGCAAAGAGTGGTCTTGGTAAATCAGGGTTATTTTCTTTGCCTATATTGGGTTCAGCAAATTGTGGGCAAGCTTTGATATTTGCAGATGAAAAAATAGAAGGATATTTAAAATTATCTTTCAATTTATTGAAAAAAGATTTAATTAATGCAATTAACGAACTTTTTGTTTTAAAAGCTGTTGGTAATTCTATGAATAGGGCGGTGATTGATGGTAAAAACATTGAAGATGGTGATTTCGTGATTATTAATAAGAAATCTATTATTAGAAATGGGGACTGTGTTGTTTCTATTATCGATGGAGTTGTGAATATAAAAAAGTTTTATATTGACAAGCCTAATAATCAAATAGTTCTTTTATCTGAATCAAGTCAAGATTTTCCTCCTATATATATAAGTAAAAAAGATCAAGATAGTTATTTGATTAGTGGAAAGGTTGTTGGGATTATGAAGAAGCCCGATGAGATGGCCTTAATGAGAGACGCTTCTTCCATGGATATTCTTAATGATCTAGGGGATATATCAAAAGAAGAGGTTGAATATTATGAAAATTTATGACAATTGGATCAGAAATTAAATGTGGAGAATTATTTTTGGTTGATTTTAATCCTAGCTCTGGACACGAATATCAAGGCAAAAGGCCAGCGCTAGTAGTTGAGTCGGATAGGCAGATTAAGAGAAGTAATTTAGTTACAATTTTACCATTAACTTCTAATTTAGATAATAAAACCGACGACGATATTTTTATTAAAATTGATAAAGATAATCATCTTAAGTTTGATTCAATTATTAAAGTTTATAATATTGTTTCTTTTGATCGTTTGAGATTTATTAATAAGATAGGGAAAATAAATCAAGCTACCCTTAAAGAGGTAAAAGATTATTTATTAAAGCATTTTGATTTATAATTAACATGAGAAAGAAAATTACTACTCTTGAAGAGTTAGCAGTAATTATTAAAGATGGTTTTGACATGATGAATGGGCATTTTGATAAAATAGGAAAAAAGAGGAAAAATAGAATTAATAAATCAAAGAAAATAAAAAAGAATGTAATTTAGCAAAAAACCGCATCAAGCGGTTTTTAGATACCTTAACAAACCCGTAAGCCGAATTCTGTTTTAAACAGTCATCTATCTGGGACAAAGATTGCTCTTTGCCTCAAGCGAACTACTTTTTTCCCTTGCGGGATTTGTTCT
>Ga0172381_10000624_pt1 | contig 42960 bp, 42 predicted proteins | sample Leawel6488metaG_FD_119754 | JGI IMG/M metagenome (GOLD analysis project Ga0172381, IMG submission 119754) | Leachate microbial communities from a municipal landfill in Southern Ontario, Canada - Leachate well 64-88 metaG | ecosystem: Engineered > Solid waste > Landfill > Unclassified | place... | reverse complement strand
CAGCGTGAGCAAAAAATTGTGGGGCGGGGCGCTCTGGTCACCGTCCTACTTTGCCGGAAGCTGCGGGGGGGCGCCGATCTCGGTAATCCGCCAGTATATCGAGCAGCAACAAACACCGGGATAGGGCTGCACATTGCAAGGGCGGGAGCGGTGACATTGGGCCACCTCCCCACCGCGCTCTACATCCCCGCCCTGAACGGCGGGGTTTTACGCGCAAACTGGATAAAGTTTCATCCTGGTGCCTACGGGCATCCCTTGTGCTTGCGCTACACCCAATGGCACAAAAGCAGCGGTAGCAGTCGTCCAGCAGGCTGACCATCAAGTTCTCGAAACTCGTCAGCACGGCTGTATGTGAATCAGCGCGTAAAGATGTCCAGTTCTGGGGATAAAACAGCATCAATCATAGCCACCCGCCTCCTAGGCTATCACAGAATATACTACGTATGTACAGTATATTAGAGAAACTCTAGCTGCGACTATGGGTGGCCACCTATGACGCTGATTGGTGGCCAAACGATGGCGCTGATTCACACTGCCGTCTACTTTTTCGGTGTCTTCGCAAGACGCAGGTAAGGCAACTTGATGTTCAGGTCGCCAAACTTCTCCTTGGCCTGCTCGTCATTGAGACTCAATCCAACGATGACGTCCTGACCAGGCACCCAGTTGGCAGGCGTCGCGATGGGCGCACCATCGGTGATCTGGATAGCATCCAATGCGCGCAAAATCTCGGCAAAGTTGCGGCCCACGGACATCGGATAAGACATGGTGAGGCGGACTTTTTTGTCCGGGCCAATGATGAACACCGTCCGCACGGTGGCGCTGTTGGCGGGTGTACGATCACCGGTCAGATAGGCATCGGCCGGCAGCATGTCATAAAGCTTGGAAACATGCAGGGAGGTATCGTCAATGATCGGAAAATCGGCAGGAGCACCAGAAAATGCTTCAATATCGCGCTTCCACTTCTTGTGCTCTTCGACGTTATCCACTGACACGCCCATCACCTTGGTGTGGCGCTTGGCAAACTCTGGTGCGAGCTGGGCAACAGCGCCGAACTCGGTCGTACATACTGGGGTAAAATCTTTCGGGTGGGAGAACAGGATGGCATAGCTATCGCCAATCCATTCGTGAAGATTGAGCTTACCGGCGGTGGAGTCTACCGTAAAGTCAGGAGCAACATCGTTGATGCGAATAGACATGATTTTAGTCCTCAAGTTGATGTTTAATTTAACATACAGGCCTATAAAATCGTTACCATACCGCTTGACGAGTCTAACAGAGCAGGCTTGCGCTGACTGGATCGACGGAATCTAAATCAGCTTGGGGCCATGGATAAGATACTAGCCTATCCGCTGGAATTCAAAAGCTAGGCAGTTCTCCGGTTGGGCGCGGTGATGCGCTTGCCGATTGCGTCAGCGGATTGTTGCTATATCCAGCAATCGGTCAGACGGTCGACGAGGCGGTGGTGATCCAGGGGCACCACATTCGATTCGCGACCGTGGATCTGACGGCGTCGCCAGCTGACATTCGATCGCAGTTGCTGCGGCTTTGCGATTCAACGCTGCCGTTGAAGACGTGCCTGTGAAAAATCATGGACAGAATCGATATCGACGCCTGGGCTCACAGTAATGATGGTATGCCTGTCGTTAGAATACAGGGATTGTTAAACAGCGTGTGTCAATTGTCCACGGACAAAATAGTATCATCCTGAAAACTCCGTAACCCATTGATTTCATGATCCATGGATTTAACATAAAAATTAATGTTTCATCCTGGATCATTATGTCAGAAGTTACATAACGACTTTCCCAGACAAAATAGTATCATCCTGGCGTCTTGTGGATTTGCTGCCGTGGCACACCGATCTAACGATCCCACTCGCACGGAATGGTTCTGCGTGCCGGATGGCGTGGGAGGGCCGCTGGAAACTAGCCGCCTCTATCCCGATACTCCTTGAGATTCCTATAGTCCGAGGGCGAGCAATTGAAGGCTTTGCGGAACATCCGAGAGAAATGGCTGCCGTCGACGAAGCCGAGTTCCATGGCAATCTGAGTAAGCGGGGCACTACTGCATCGCAGCTTCTGACGGGCATTGTCCAGGCGGCGGTGGTTGATCCAGCGTTTGGGTGACATACCCAGGGCGTTCTGGCATTCGCGCTTGAAGGTGCTCATGCTCAGGCCGAAGCTGTCGGCGAAATCCTCGACCGACCAAGGCTGCATGTAATTGCTTTCAAGGAAGCGCCGTAGTTTGGCGTTGCGGCCGCCAGCGGCGGTGAAACGCAGATGGGCCAGCAATTGCTGAGAGCAGTCTGTGTCCAGCAGGTACAGAAGAATTTCCTGCACTTTATCTTCAAGGAACAGCGTATTGACCCGTTCTGGGTGGGCGAAGAACGCCTGGAAGGAGAGCATGGCGATGTCAAGGAATGGGGTCTTCTCGAACTTGGCCCAGGGAACCAGGGGCGCGGAGTTCGGCGCGGCGACTGGTAGGTAGAGGGTTTTCTGGGCGTAGAAGTTGCTGAGGAACTCGTCGCTCATCAGTACCATCAAGGATTCGAAACCATCAAGAGCAAAGTTCGACTCTTCGGTCATAATATAGGAGCCCTTGGGGATGAAGGCGCCTTGCAAGTCCGAGATGGTTGTTTGTTCGTCGGATACTTTGAGTTTTTTGACGCCACTGTTGACAAATAACAGTAGGCTTTTGTTTAGGATAACTTCGTTGATGACCTCAATATGTCGATGGTGGTAGCGGAATATCTCCAGATTGGCTGTTTTGAAGTGGGAAAATCCAGATTCATTACCATATAGACAATTCGGCACGGTGATGTTCATGGTGTAGCCCATTGTTTCTGTTCATTAAGTTCACGATTATACTGGCGTTTCTGAACTCGCCAGGGTGCCTGTGAATAGCTCGACGGCAAGTATATAGACAACGCACAGACGCTTGAAAAATTGTAACTATTCACCAGGGATAAGTTATCCCATGGCGGGCTGCAGGGTTTCTCCCTGAAAAGACTGAACCAACGCGTGCAGCAGGTCGACGCCCTGCTTGCGTAGGGTTTCCAGATAGGATCGGATCGTGCAGAAGGCGCCGGCCCCATCGAAGTTTCGGAAACAGCCGGAGATCTTCTGTTTGACCTTGGGCATTCGCACCGCCTGTTCTGCGATGTTGTTGGTGAATGGCACCTCCGGATCCGAGAGAAAACGCAGGACGTCTTCGCGATGCTCGCGCAGTCGTCGCAACAGATTGGTCGGGGTTGTGGATTGCCCCGATGTGCCGTGCCATCTTTACGCTTCTTGATCGGGTGGATCGTGTTGCCTTTGCCAACAGGCGCGTTTGTTCAAGTTCTTCGAGGGGGTTTACCCCCAGCCCCTCACGCTACGTGACCGTCAGCGTATCCAAAGCCATCAATATCTTTGACCATACTCATGTTACGCCTTTTGCGGCCGATCTCCATACGCTTCGCGATGAGTTTCCAGCTTTCTTGCGCGTATGGCTTTTGGCCTTCAGCTATTATGTTGAATGGTCAATATTGGGTTAGCGTCAACATTCGGAGATGTCGAGCAACTGAACGCCGGGCTGAAGAGTTACATCGACTACCACAATCGGCACCGCATCAAATCGAAGCATGGCGGCATGAGTCCAGTGGAATAACCGGGGCGGTTCAGCGACTTCGTCGGCGCAGCGATGCTGACCACGAGCAGCTGCAGTAACCACAGTCTCATAGTTGCTCTTATGCCGGTCATGCCATGGCCAGCAGGTCGCGGGTAGTGCGCTGGGCATGTTGCAGCGCCCAGCGATAGCACTCGGCGATGGCCAAGCACTGGGCCCGCTCGTTGCAGCAGTCGGCGACCGCCATGCCGCGTTTTGGCTGGCCGTGGCGGATGGTAACCCAGGCGCGCTTGCGTGTGGCGTCCAGCGGCTCGACGACGATCTGCTGGATCTCCAACGGCGCGAACTCCGGCAGTACGCTGCGCACCAGGCCTAGTAGCATGTCCTGGAAGGTCGCCACCGGGCTGTCGCTGAAGCAGCGGCGGAAGCGCAGATGCCCGTCGAGAGAAATCCCCAGCTCCAGACGGAAGTACTGGGTCGCGCCGACCTGTGGCAGCGGCACGCAGGCCAGATGCTCGACCACCAACTGCTGCGAATCGCCCAGATGCTCATGAATCAGCAACTCCAGCGACAGGTCAGCCTTGTCGAACACATAACCCTGGCTGCTGCGCTGCTTGATCTCATCGACCAGCTGCCTCAGCACGTCCTCCTTGCACTCCTCGTAGCCCAGTTCGGCCAGCTTGTGACTGATCGCCGCGTGCCCGGACTGCTCGGAGATCACCAGGTGTCGCCGTTGGCCGACGCGCTGCGGGTCGACATGCTCGTAGCAGCCCGGGTGCTTGAGCACCGAGGCGATGTGCACCCCGGCCTTGTGGGTGAACGCGTTCTCACCGACATAGGGCTGATTGCTCGACACCGGCACCCGCACCACTTCGGCCACTTGGTAGGACAGGGCGTATAGCTGGCTCAGACGCTCGGCTGTGATATGGCGCATGCGGTAACCGCACTTTAACGCCAGGGTCGGAATCAGCGAGCAGAGGTTGGTGTTACCGCAGCGCTCGCCGATACCGTTGATAGTGCCCTGCATCTGAAGCGCGCCGCTTTCCACGGCCGCCAGGCTGTTGGCCACTGCGGTGTCGCTATCGTTGTGCCCATGGAAGCCGAAATTGGCCTTTGGGAACAGCCCGCGCATCAGCTCCACGGCCTCGCGAATCTGCCCCGGCAACATGCCGCCGTTGGTATCGCAGAGCACGATGCGGTCGGCACCAGCGTCCAGCGCCGTACCCACCACCGTCGCGGTGTAGTCCGGGTTGGCGCGCAAGCCGTCGAAGAAGTGCTCGGCGTCGAACACCAGGGTATCGAAGCGCGAGCGGCAGTATTCCAGCGACTCGCCGATGATCTCCAGGTTACTCTCCAGGGACACCCCCAGGCCTTCGGTCACCTGGAAGTCCCAGGACTTGCCGAACAGTGTCATCACCGGCACCTCCACCGCGGTCCCAGCGAGGAACACCGGGTCACTGTCAACGCTACGTGCCGGGTGGTGGGTACTGCAGAAGGCGGCGATGCGGCTGTTGCGCGGCATCTGCCGACGCAGGTAGTCGAACAGCCGAGTATCGGTGACGTTGGCGCCGTTCCAGCCAGCCTCGATGAGGTCGATGCCGAAATCGTCCAGCAGGGCAATAATGCCGAGCTTGTCGTTGAGCGAAAAATGCACCCCCTTTGCTCTGCGCACCGTCGCGCAGCGTGGTGTCGTAGAGTTCGACCAACTTTTCTCCGCGTTCAAGTGGCATAAATCATTCCCTCCCGCTTGAATTCTTCCCCCTTGCACAGGAGGGAAATCCGGCCCGTCAGCACATCGCGGAAATGCAGCAGAATGCTGGCCGTCAGACCCCAGACGCAGCCATCGGCCACGCCCTGATTGTCGATTTCCAGGAGGTACGCCGGCTGTCGCCGCGAGGGGAAACGCTGCTCGCGGTCCTCGACGATGGCCTCCAGCCGAGAGAGCGGCAGCAGCACCGCGGCAGCAGCTTCCGATGCCTGCAACTGCAGGTTGTCGAGCCGCCCGGTTTCCATCAGCACGCAGACAAAGGGCCGCACCAGTTCGCCCCTGCCGTCGTAAAAATCGTCCAGTTCGCCGAGCAGCAGGCAGTCCTGACGCGGAATCCCGGTCTCCTCCTCCAGCTCGCGCCAGGCGCAGGTCAGCAGCGAGGCGTCGGTCGGGTTGTAGCCCCCGCCTGGCAGGCACCAGTCGTCGGCGTAATGCCGCAGTCCCGCTTGGCGCCGGGTCAGCAGTAACACAGGCTCGTCGTCCTCGCGGAAGGACAGCACCAGCGTCACCGCCGAGCTGCGCGGCGTTTCCACTAGCCTTTGCGGCCTGTGGTGTTTCAGATTCAGTCTGTGCATGGCATCCATACCTCTCTCAGTCCATTCAGTCCGCCGCCGGCGCCAACGCCCTGCCCAGCATCACCCGCTTGACGAAGGGCGCGCCGCTGAGCGCGCAGATCGCACCGATGGCCACCCAGGTCAGTAGCGGGCTTACGGTGTACAGCCATGGGATCAGCACGGCGAGCGGCAGGGTCAGGGCCTCGGTCAAACCTCCGAAGGAGGAGATGATTTCGGTGCGCTCTGGATGGCCGTTCACCGCCTCGGCGAACACCTTCATACCGGCCGGCAGCATCAGGGCGAATACCATACTCTCCATCAGGAACAGCGCGGTGAACAGCACCGCATTGCCGCTTAGTCCGAAGGCCATGATCAGCACCGCCATTAGCGGCAGGCTCAGGGCTAGGATCTTCTCCGCCGGGATGCGGTCGGCCAGCTTACCGGTGAAGGGCATCAGGGACGCTGAGAGTACCGCCGAGACGGTGAAGTACATGGCCACGTCGGTCGGTTTCAGGTCCATCTGGCGGGTGGCGTACAGCGGCAGCACGATCATGAAGCAGAAGAACACCACGCGGCGGATGATGCTCGGGCCGTACTCCGGGAGGAACTTCATGTGCTCCATGGTCGGCAGCAACCAGTTGTTGCGCTTCGGTGGCACCTGCTCAATGGCCGGCACCAGCAGCGACAGCAGCGCGCCGAGCCCGCCCATCACCGCGCCGGCGGCGAACATGGCGGTGGTCCCGCCGAGTTCGTAGCACACCCCGCCGAGAAGCGGCCCGACCATGAAACCGATACCGAAGCTTGAGCCGAAGATGCCCATCAACTTACCGCGGCTCTCCTTGGACAGGACGATGGCCAAATCGGTGAGGCAGATGATGCTGATGCCTTCCACCACCCCTTCGAAGAAACGCAGGGCGATGAAGCCATAGGCGTGCTCGACCAGCGGATAGCAAGCGAACACCAGGCCGTACAGCAGGAAGCTGACCACCAGTGTCACCTTGTTACTGAGCAGCGCAATGATCTGCGCTGCGCAGGTCTTCGACAACATGCGGCCGATGATCAGGCTGACGAACGGCAGCGACAACTCGGCCACGGAAAACCCATAGCTCTGCAAGAATGCCGGCAGGATCGGCACGATCAGACCCATACCGGCATTTACGGCCACAGTCAGGCACACCACGATGAAGAAACGTCCGTTCATATCAACTCCTACGCCTGGAGGGCGCGGCATGGCCGCGCTTCGTCGAGGCGGATGTAAAGGTGGCAGCGGGAGTTCCAACGGAAATCGTTGCCTGAGGCGCCCCCACGCGGGGGCGCCGGTTGCTAGCTTACGCTGCGGTCAGCCGGCGACGACCGGCTTGCCGACGCGCTGCTTGGCCAGGGCTTTGTACTCGTCCTTGGTCTTGTCGACGATCAGGTCCGGCAGATAGCGCAGGACCTCCTCCAGCGGATAGGCGCCGTCGCGGGCCAGCATCGGGCGGTCGAAGGTCAGGTCGACGATGGTGTTGGCGTTGTCCACCGAGGACACGCCAGCATCAATGATCAAATCGACATACTCACCCAGGTGCTCCACTGCCTTGCGCACGTCCGGCACGTTGCCGGTGCCGCTGAGGTTTGCCGAAGTGCCGGCCAGTGGGGTGCCTACCAAGTGGGCGATTTCCCGGTGCACAGTGTTGCTGTGCAGGGTGCAGGCTACGGTGCCGAAGCCACGGGTCACGTAGTGCGGCACGGTGGCCTGCTGCCAGCAGACGAAGGAGATCATTCCCGGCCACATGCGCTTAGCCAGGTACTCGGCAAGCGGCGTGGTATACGCATAACGAGGATACTCCATACTATCGCCCAGGAACAGCGTCAACGGGCTCAGGCTCTCGCGCTTCTTCATATTGAAGATGCGCTCGACCCCGCTCGCAGAGAATGGCGAGGTGACGACGTTGTAGTTGGTATCGGTAGGCACCACCACAGTGCCGCCAGCGTGAATAATTTCAGCGGCTTTCAGAATAGCCTCCGGACCTGTTTTCATCAACTGAACCATAATGCAACTCGCTTTGAATTCTTAATCCTGTAGTTACGCGATGCAACTCGAACGCAAATACTCACAATAGCGCAGGGCGGCATTGAGGTAATCCTCTCCTTTGTAGCCAGCACCGACTTCTTCGACAATGTACGATCCGGTGTAATTAGTCTCCTCGATTGCCATGATCATGTCATGGTAGTCGAAGTCGCCCTGACCCAATGGAAGATGGAGGTGTTTGGGAAATTTGATATCCGCCAGATGCACGTTGGCAGCGTAACGGGCAAAGCGCTTCATCTCCTCACGGGCCTGCAGCACCGTGCTGCAAAAGGATGCAGCGTGCACTACATCCAATGTCAGCGACAGCGGCGAGGTACTGAATAATTCATCGTTCTCCTCATGGTTCAGGGTCAGGAACGGGCGATTGTTACCGGAGTTCTCCAAGCTGTAGATCAGATCCGCTCGCTTGTGCTTGTTGACATGGAACAGGTCGTAAGCAAGCTCCTGAATCAGCACCAAAGCCTCGCTGCGCATTTCCTGTGAACCGGTTTTTGGAAAACGGAAGCCCGGGTGAAAGGTCATGATCTTCGCCCCAGCGCAGATGGCAAATTCCGCTGAACGAGTAATGGTCTCGCGCGCTTTGGTCCTCTCATCCGCACTTCCCAGGATGTAGTCGACACGAATATAGGGCGCGTGGATGTTGATGGTGCTACCGGTTTCCTCAGCAATCCTCCGCAGGGCGTGTGCCAATTCCAGGTTACGGCCTTCGTCGGATTTGATGCGAACCCCGCCCTCGATTTCCACTTCCACGACGGGGAAGTTGCTTGCCAGGTACCGGACCAGATCTTCCACATTCTCTTCTTCCAGGAAGAGGTTGGTTGAAACGCCGATCCGGCTGGCTAGGTTTTCCAGTTGTACAGCGTTGGTCATAAGTGCTCTCCTTGCCTTTTGTTCTCTGTGTGTAGATCGACCACGCCTAGCTGAGTATCGGTACCAAAGCTGGCGGCTATCAGGCGCCGCTTGGCGGCATCGAAGTACAGGCCATTGGGTCCAGGCAACGTGGGAAGCGGCAGCGAGGCAATAGCAAACTGATCCGCAGTAAGATCCACAGTAAACATTTTGCCGGCATCAGTCGCACTGACGTAGAGCATGCCAGCATCGCTGATCGCCACATCATTGAGGAACCCCACGCCCTTCTCGGCGAAAGACACCTGCCACACCTGCCCCTTGCGAGTCAGGTCAATACCGACCAAGCGGTCGATGTCAGCCACATAAAGCACGCCTTGGTAAAACCCCATTCCCTTGGGAGCAACCAGCCGGACTCTACCCTCGAGAATATCCTTGACCGTTTCCCCATCGATACACACCAAGCTGATGTAACCATCTCCGTCCTTGGCAGTGGGCTCCAGATTGGTGCCGACATTAAGTCATTAGAAAGGCACGCCGTAGCGCGGTATCGACTCCGGCGCATCACTGACATCAATCACGTCGGCTGACTGGACAATGGCAAGGCCGTTGCGATGAACAGGCCAAATATCCCTTTTTTGAAAATACGCACGTAATCCATCTAAATGTCCTGAAAGAAGCTGCATGGTAATGAAAGCCATTCGGACAAGCTTTTACATAGAGACCAAACATTTGTTTATTTGGCCCGTCCTTATGGGAGGCACCCATAATCCACACCTATCAGTCGGACTTTCCAGGGCCAGCTTATTGATCCTAGAAAAAGCAGTTACGGTCCGGCCAGAGCAGGAATCGCCCCATCTGGTAACCACGGTGATTGGGTAATATGGGCGACGATGTAGCGCACGAGGAGGTCCCATGGCTGGTGCCCCAGCAACCGCTCCGCAGTCTGGCGAACCGCCCGTAAGCCTCGGCGGATATTCTCAATTCCGCGCTCGACCTTTTTCTGCGTGGCATGCATGGGCGTCAGGTAAAGCTGGGTTTGTCCAGCGTGCTTCGGCGTATGGCGGACAGCAGCAATGGACGGCTGGTGATGGCCTCTCGCCGGGATTCCGGAAAGGCCAGTCGGGTATACCAGCTCCACCAATTGTAGATCAGCCCCACGGCGCGGGCGGAGAGTCGGCAACGCGCCAGATCACGGGTGCTGTACCCGCCCCAGCCCCACTGATTCTTCAGCTCGTCAAAACCGTTCTCCGCATCCGCCCGCTCCCGGTACATCTGCGCGATGCCCAGAATACTTTACTGTGAGATCCGTCACCAGCACGGCGTATTCGTAGACCTTGGTCTGGCGCTGGTCCACGAAAGCAAATTCCAGTTGGCCCTGCTGTTCCTGGGTGGCAATCAGGTTTTGCTTCAGCAAGCGCCGGAGAATAACCACCCGACGGCTCTGCTGCCACCCGGCAAGTTGAATGCTGTCCTCGCGGCCTTCCCAGCCTTGTCCGGCGTTCATCCAATCGCGGCGGGTAAATGCTCGCTGCAACAGGCGTTTGACTCGGGGCGACTGGCGTAATTTGAAGAGGTAGGTGTTAATCAGCGTCATCGGTTAGCCACCTGTCAGCATCAGGATTTTACCGCACTATGTCGTGAAATTGGTTCCCTAACTCGCTGAAGGAGAGTAAGAATTGCCAGAATATTGATCTGGTCTTGGGTGAACAATCTTAACGCTGATCCCTGCTGAAAACTGACCAATCACAAGCGCTGATTGACACACATAAAGGTTCCCCGGCAGAGGGGTGGATCTCCCAGAATTCCCGCAAGGCCCGTAACGAAATGACGCGCATGCCGCTCCACACTGTTCCCATTTCGGGAACGATGATAACCGAAGACAATAGGCGGATTCAATGCCGTTGTCGGCCTTGATGCACAGATATGTTGAGTTATAAACCCTGACCATTGTCCTAACGACAAGGCCGCGCGCGAGCTGAGGTAGCCTGACAATATAGACTTTTCACGGTCCGCCTTCTTCGGTAACCAACGCCTGGGGCATGAAAGCCCCGCGACCACCCATCACTACGTGGAAGCGGATGGGCCGGGAACCTCAAAGATCTTTTTCTTCAATTTTTCCGCCCAAACGCCATTCTGTTGTTGCTCATTACCTCCCGGATCAGGTCTCATCACCTTTCGCAGCCGCTCATATTGAGCAAGCTGGTCACCTTCATTCTCTGTAACGTCCCAACGCCCTCCCCGACAATCCAGCCGGTGGAGAATCGACAGGATATGGTTTTCGATATCTCGAAGCCCGATACTACCCTTGAATCGCACAAGCAGTGTAGACAAAGCCATGTTGTTACTATGTTCCACATCCAGCAAGACCACAGGGAACTTCTTTTTCTGCAAAAATACGGCAACCAAGCACAGTCTTTGGCGTCTAGCGACCATGGAAAAGGCCTGCCCGGTTTCAAGCCGGCACAGCGCCGTCAAAACACGGACATCTATTAACCCGTGCGCCATGGTCCGGATCACCTGCATCAATCGCCTTAGATCGTCCGTACCTTCACCTTTCTCGACCGCAAGCACCTGAAACTCCATGGGCAGGAGATCGTCGTGCAGAGACTCAGGGGAAACGCTCACTTTAGGCGGCGGCGTTTTTCCACTTCCCGGATATTTTCTGGTCTTTCCCTCATTTTCACTGGTGCCCGCGGCACCCTTGTTTCTACGCCTGATAACACGTATCCGATCTTTTTTATCCACCCGACGCACTTCGATTTCCCGGTCAAAAATGCTGGTTCTGGTCAATATCGGCAGGGCTGGCTGATGAACATCCGTCCTACTACCCGAACCTACCGTGTCTATGACAGGAACGTCACCTAATGACGGACCGCCGTCTGGCCCACGCCTTTTGGGCTGACTTTTTGGCATCCGCACCGTGATCGTTTTCCCCAGCGACGGATGAGAGAAATATAAAACGTCACAGGGTACCTTTTTCCCCGTGAACTCGGAAATTTCCAAGATAAGCCACTGATTTCCTTTCCGCACTCCACGAAACTTAATTCCACAGTCATGCAGATCGGGAGGATCAAAGGTCATATACTTTTGTTTGAATGTCCGTTCGTAGACACTGTCCCAGGCGCGTTGCCCATCAGGATCCACCGCCAGCCAAGAAAATTCCAAGATAAATGGCCTCTTGAGTGATCTCACTGGCATTTGCTGGGTATAATCGAGCTGCAGACGAGGATGAAACCCAGGTTCGACCGGCCTGAAGAGTGTCATGATGCCCCCAGGCTGCATAATATGATTGGCAAGCGTTTTATTATGCAGGAACAGGCTACGGATGAGCTCCATGGTCGGGACCAAATACTCCACCTGATCCACTCGATAACGCAAGAGCCGCTGCACCCCCTGTGATTTGCCTTCAAACGAATATAATTCCGGCGGAATGTCAGACGAGTTGAGTTCCTCTCCTGCCGCCAGATTGGGAATAATCACTTCCGAATATTCGCCGTAGGTTATCGGGAGCAATCTACCGTCGGAGAAGCTATAGCCGAGTGCCAGCACCGGGAACAGCCCAATAGGTACGCGCCACATGGCAAATTCGCCTGACGACACGCCGCGGGTGACTATACGGACCTGCCACCCTTTTTTATCGTCTTGTTCGACTCCGGCCAGCCAGTGTAGCGTCAAATCTTCAGGCACTTTGCGCAATACGTCTATTCTGATCAATTTATACCTCAGAGGACCCAGCCATTATTTCCAATGCGGCCAAGGCGGTTTCTACGCTCGGTGAAGCTATTGAAGGCAGCCCTGCTAAGCGGCGTACCCGCCACGCCCGCGTCGGCAACGCTTGTCGATGCAATTCTGCAGTAGCCCAGACAATGCGACGCAAACGAAACGCATCGGTAGTTTCCATGACCTCGCCAAGCACGCCGATACTTTTAGGCAGCTTTGTCTGCCGTTTTGACATCCAACGCGGTCGCCCCAACTTGCGCTCCAAAGCCGCCTGGGTAACGCGTTGCGGCGGAACCTCCCGAGTGATTTCCCGCGCAGCCTTACGAAGTTGGGTCGCCATGCTACGATCCAATGTCTCCCAGTCCACACGCCGATCAGACCATTTCTTGTGCAGTGCCCTCGGTGAGTGTTGCTCCAGCCATTCTCTGTCATGGCGGTACAACCACGAGCGTTCTTTGGATAGCAAAAGCGCCAGTTGCCGACGTGACAAATCAGCGTGATTTTGTTGCATGTCCAACCACAGTGTTCTTATGGCATCCCGGTCTGGCACCAATGTTCGGGAATGTCGTGCGGCTAAGGGTTTCCAGGGCACATTCAACCCGAGTCGGGAGGCGTGCAACCTCACCGTCCCCGGATCAATGGCAAGATATCTGGCTACCGCCCTGAGTCCCAGGCCCTCCGCCACTTTCTGCCGGATTTGACTATCCAGTAGGGGGCCAAAGTCCAAAATGCGCGGCGAGCTCCTTGATCCCACCTCTCGACTGTACACAAATCCGCAGGCGCAGGAAAATCGACCAATCACCCGATTCTGTTCATGGCGAACAGCGATCTCGTAGATCACGTCTTGCCCATAATGGTCTGCCAGACGATTGAAGCAGGGCCACGGTCCCTTGCCGAAGGGGGGTGCCGGCCGCCGTTGCGGCGACCGTTTGTCCAAAAAAATCTGGAATAGAACATGCCGCAACGGATGAAATGCCTTTCTGTGTTTCCGTACCATGGCCATAGGCCAATCGCCGCCGAGACCACCGGGGATAAGGTCGATTACTGGTTCAAGCAGGCTTAAAAATGCTTCCCTGAGAAGGTTCTGAGCGACATTCTCCTTGCCTTTGCCGAAGCCGCGATCAATCACTGCGCTCCGATAATACGCACCCCAATCACAAAAGCGGGAGCGCACCGGCGGACGATCGAGCAACGCCGCGCTCCGCTTGGCAATCTCTTGCAACAGCGTCACTTGGCGCGGGCCACTCGCCCAAGAAGGGAGTGCCGCCACAGGCGAACAGTTCTTTTGATCCGCGGCGATGAATTCGTGCTGGTTACCGGCGCCTTGAGAGACCGCACTGTCCGCCAGGGCCGCGCCATGATCCGGACAAACCAGAACGCCGGGGAGTTGATGGCTGCGCCTCCAATATCCTTCTCCATAGCGGCTCAACATCTCGCCAAAGCAGATGGGACAATACCGTAAGTATGCCGGAGCCGAAATCGCGCTCGCCGCAATACCCAGACGCACATGCACGGCATCCGCCGGTCCGTCCACTAATGACGCCAGTGCGAATTGTCCCACTGACTTCGGCTCGAATGCCGTGTAATAACGGTAGAGGGTAAAACCCTTGGTCAGCCTTTCCGGACTGAGTCCGCGATCGGCCGGTATTCTTTGGCTCAACGCCGCCACATGACTTTGCAAGCCCACCGTCGCCCGCACCCCGGTTTCACCAAAGAGATCATACAGGGTGTGTTTCGGGCTTCTGGAACAAACGTGGCGATGATAACGCGCAAGCGCGCTGTATAACAGTTCGTCGGGATAAATTTCCGGGAAATAGGCCAACACGGGTGGCTTTTTCAGCTCGCGAGATCGGCCATCGGCGGTTTAACGGCGCCCGCCGCAAGCAATGCATCGTAAGCGGATACGCCCTCTTTTTTGGCCGAGATGATCGTCCGGAGGTCCTGCGCATCCACGGGAAGTGGTGTTTTCGCGGTTTTAGTAGCGCTTGTAGTCGACTTGCGCGGTTTCTTAGAGGAATTGGCGGGTGCGCGATCGCGTAATTTAGCCGTAATAATGCCCACGAGATCTAGCGCGGACAGGCTCGGATGCTCTGCTTCGGCTTCCGCCACCAGGACTTCCGCGATGTCCCCAGCCAACCCGAGCTGCGCCAAGATAGGCAGAAGGATGCCGCGCACATCCAGATTCGTGCTTGCCGCCTTTTCGGTCATGGCCGAAGCCACCGGAGAGCGGGTGGCGAGGACAGGTTGCCCTGGCATGCAACTCAGCGCGTCGCTGAACACCTGCAGAACCTGGTCCTGCATGGGGCGGATGTCATCATATTGTGCGATCGCCTCGCGATCCCCACGTTTCAACGCATTGATCATGGGCGCGATAAGCCGCATGTGCTCACTAGCCACCTGTCGCAGCAGACCAGCGTCGATACGTTCAGGGCGACGGTTCAGAACCCCGAGCTGAATGGCGCGCAGCTGCGCCATCATGAAGAGATTGATCAACACGTCCACAATCCCCTGGCTCTCTTCATATAACACCTGACGGACTTCGTCGGTGAGCGGCGATATCTCCCGCGTCCACTGGTAGGTCCACATACGCTCGACAAAATAATTCCAGGTCGGCTCGTTCTCCATGCGCTCCCAAACCAGACTCCCCAGACCGCTCGCGCGACGTGCCTGCCGGAAGTCTCCCTGCAACAGGGGCAGCGCGCCCATCGTGCCGATGAGGATCACCGGGATGCCAATGGTGTTCACCAGGGTCACGAGGAAGTTCAGCAACGCTTCGGCCCCGGTACCTGGCGCTTCCCGAATGTGCTGGATTTCATCGACAATCAGCACACCCAATGCGTGCAGGTTCGCGACATGCGCCATATGCACCATCATCTCATCGACAGATCGCCGGCTACTCCCAAATTGCGCGCTATAACGCGTGCCCAACAAGTCATCCATGCTCCGAAAGAAGCTGATGCAAAGCTGCTTGGGCGACCCTTTGTGCGGACTATCCAGCTTGAGCCAAACCACTTGGTCGAGACTGCGGGGCTCGGCATGGTGAATTTTTTGCGGATATAACTCCAATATTCTGGCCATGCCGTAGCTTTTGCCAATGCCGGAACATCCGATCAGCGCAAAACTGCTCGCGGTTGACCGGACAGAACGTCCGCCAGCCATGAGATCCTTTTCAAATACCCGGGTAGCGCCTTCCCGGACGCGGCGGGTATAGTCGGCCGTGGTGGGGTTGCGGCACAGATAACCTTGACGGATCAGAAGGCCAAATTTTGCTTCCAGGCTGAGGTGGGTTTCCAGCGGCTCAAAATAGCCTTTAAGCCGCGAGATGCAATGGGCGCGCAGATGCGCGGGATAATCGCGCTCCGCCGCGTTGAAGACGGGTGGAGCCGCCATGGCCAGCAAGGCATCATGCGTGGACATGGGAGGCGGCAATTTCGCGATAAAGGGGTTATCCCGATATTCGGGCAACGTGAGGCCCTCATCCGCCGTGGTCGTCATCACCCTGATCCTCCCGTTGCCCGCGCATAATATCCGCTATCCCGGGGAGACGATAATCGTCGGTCTCTTTTGTTTTGGGAAAAGGCAGGACTGCCGCAGTTCCCGGCGCTTCCTCACCGGGAGGAAGCATCCTGAAAGCCTCCCGCTTTCTGTTTTCCCGACTCTCCTTGCGGCGATTTTCGCGGATGTTTCCTGTCCGCTGACGCGCGCCGCCAGAGGGTGGAGGTGCTTCCGATCGCATGGCCTCCGCTTCATTCACGATCTCCTTAATTTTTTCATTCAAGTTGATGCGGCTACGAAGGGCTTGCGGCTCATGATTCCTTTGGCTTCGCCTCTCTTCGCCATTTACCTGAAGAATTTCCCATAGCATTCGACCCCGATGATGACGGCTTTTCTCTGTAAGCGTGCAGGGGATAAAGTTCCCGCGCTTGACGTCTTCGTGCAGATAAATCTCGTCCATGTGGCGAGGATCATAGGAGATGCGAACTTTCCAGCGTCCCTTTTGGCGTGCGCGTTCGAACCAGTGATCTTCCATCGCTTTTTCACAGGTGTAAAAGCAGGTCGCATAGCGAATTCCTGTAGCGGTGACGGTCGCATCGTCGCTCGGCATCAAGCTCAACTGGACTTTTTCCGGCGCGAATGCGCGTAAGCTGCCACTACGATGGGCAACACCCCACTCCCACAACTCGCAAGGAATTGCCGGCACCCGGTCGGCGATCATATCCGGTGACTTTTCATATTCACTGAGCGGGTGCTGATTGTTGTAATACAGGATGCAGTAGAGAATGATGCGGGTGAACTGGTCTATATCGAGAGTCGCGTCGAGCCGGTAGTCCCTGGCGCCGCGCGCTTGGTAATCCGGAGCAACAAAGCCCGGCGTAAAGGCCTTGAAACGTGCGGGAAGTAAACGAAACCGCTGTTCCACGATGCCTTTCCAGTCCGCACAGTACGGTGCGGCATTCTCGACGTGCACCTGATAATTCTTGATGAGCGTCTCTATGGTCTTGCCCGCAATTTCTCCTTTATCGCCCAGCAATACGTCGGGCATGGCCTGACACGGCCAATCCGCCTCCTGAATATCAACACCGAACTGACGGCAATAGGCCACTTTTGACGTTACGGCGTTCGTCAGCGCCATCATCGCGCTGACCCAGGACGGACCTTCCAGGCCCACGTATACGCCCGTAATCATTCTGCTGAAGACGTCTATCAAGATATAGAGTACGGGTCGCCCCACGATCATGGTGCGGTCGTATCTGGAAACCAGGTATACGTCCGCGATGGTGGCATCAATCTGATAACGCGATGCCGGGCCAACGGTTTCGGCCGTGGAGGATCCCAGGATTGCCCGCATATCCTTGTCATATACTCTGGGGGTGCGGCGTATACGATCCAGACGGAAGACGTCGTTATCCTTCTCATACCAGTAGCGGAATTGCCGCAAGCTGGGAATATCTTTTTGCGGAACCAGTTCCTGCTGGCCGGTGTGTTCGTTGATGACGCGTTCGCAAAAATTATCGGCGATCAGCTCGTCGTAGGCACCCCGAAAATCCAACTGACTATTGGTGATGAACTTCTTTGTGGCAACAGCGCGAAATAGCTGCCGCATCTCTGACGTCACGTTGACGCCCAGATCATCTCGATCAGGAATGCGCCCGCGTTTTTTTTCAGAAACGGACTTGTCTTTGCCCAGCCCACCACACCGCGCATAATCAGGCAGTAGAGCGTTGGGTGTCATGCCGCGCTGCCAATACCGTCGCAAAAAACGGTAAATCGTTTGCTTGGTTACTCCAGATTCTTCCATGCCTCTTTTAACCGCTTCACTACGGGCAATGGCATCGAAAATGGCCGGTTGATCAAAAATCAGCGGACGAATCGTCTCCCAAGCGGAGTCGCGTTTGTCCCGGTAGATCTCTGATATGTTTTCATCCGCCAGTGCGAGTAGCCATGGGTCATTCTCAACCAAACGCCACTCGCCGGCATCGCGCATCTTCTCTATTTCTTCCGCTTGGTAGAATTCTGGCAGGGCATTGGCATCGCGAATGTCGATGGCATATAGCCCCCGCATTCCCGGATCAATCCAGAGCACACGCTCAACTCGGTGTTCCTCCGGAAACTCCAGCAAAAGATTCACAGACAAATCCTTCATCCGCTGGCCCTCCTGGATTCATCCGTGGGCACCTGAAATTGACGCAATGGCCAGGTGTCCGTAATAGCCGTATCCATGGGACAGGAAATCACCTTCCGTGCCAAGAGGTGACGGATAAGCAGGAGACTGTCGCCCACATGCATAGCAAGTTGCTGGTCCATAGCCAGGCAGAATTGCCTCAAGGTGGTTGCCGAATGGGACGGGAGTGCCCGCAACAGCAGGCGTGCCTTTTCTTGGTAGTAACTTTCGTAAGGCGCAGTCAATTGGTCAAGTGTAATATAGGGATGCAGCCATGCAATGTTGGTGACCATAGCTTCGGGGATATCTCGCTCAGTGATGATTCCCCAGTCCACGCCCTGCTGTACCCAATAGCGCCGTTCGATTTCCAACTTATCGATGACGCGAGGTTTCTCGAGTTCGCTGGCGGGCTTGACGGCACGGGCCAACTGCCTCAGCTTCCCTTCATAAGCGATATCGACCAAAAAATCCGTAGTCATGACTATTTCCGTAGCGGCGTCTCGCGGATGCTTTATATCGAGATCCGCGGCAATACGGCGGGTGTATTCACGGTCGAGGGGATACTGCTCGCGGATGTCCGTAACGGTATCCGCCCAGTCAAACTGGTAAAAAGTATCTCGCTCAATGTCGGAGAGGAAGTGGTGTACGCGGCCGGTCTTGATTCCGGCAATTCGATGTGAGCGGCCATGGGAGGCCACATCCTGTATGGTCAGCCACGGCTTGTAACTTGTACCGCGGCCTTGCCCTCGCCCTTCTTTCTGGAAGCGCGCGATTTTGCCTTCATCAAACGCGTAACGCCAACGAGCCATAGTAGGTATCCCAAACCTGGTGATCTGTGGATCAGCATACACCTTCACTCCAAAGCTGAAAATGCAGGATGATACTTTTTTGTCGAGGATGATACTTTTTTGTCGAGGATGATACTTTTTTGTCCGTTAACATCAATCAGCGTCAGCCATCGACCATGCGCCAGCACCCAATCCCTCGGAGTCGACTATATGATTCGCATATCAGCAAAAATGAGGGATCTGTATGCTGCAATGGATCACCGACAGCCGCGCCGGATTTGTTGCGGTAATGGTCATCGCGTTCGTGGTGGCGACGAGTGGGTATGTATTGCCCGCACTGATGGCGTGGAGCATGGGCAGCCCCTACCGGATGCCGATCACGCTGCTGGATCTTTTGTTGGGCTGCACGGTATTGAGATGGCTTGCCGCCCCGATCTGGGCAGTCACGATAGGCAATGGTGGGGGTTTTGCTGAGGATCAACCATTTCGGCAGAACTCGTGGACGGAAGGATTAAGCGCTGGGTTCAAGATTTTTTAGATTGGATCTGTTTCAGTTGGTAACCCTGTCGATAACAGAGGCTGTCTGCTATCGTAGTAACCAAGAAGAGTGCTGGTTTTCGTTGCTTGCGAAAGGCCAACAATACAAGCACTTCATGAGAGGCCGCACTTTGACTGAAGACACCAAGTCTCCCTTTGCACCACGGTAGTGCTCGCGGATGTCAGTAACGGTATCCGCCCAGTCAAACTGGTAAAAAGCATCTCGCTCAATGTCGGAGAGGAAGTGGTGTACGCGACCGGTCTTGATTCCGGCAATTCGATGTGAGCGGCCATGGGAGGCCACATCCTGTATGGTCAGCCACGGCTTGTAACTTGTACCGCGGCCTCGCCCTTCTTTCTGGAAGCGCGCGATTTTGCCTTCATCAAACGCGTAACGCCGGCGAGCCATAGCAGGTATCCCCAACCTGATGATCTGTGAATCAGCATACACCTTCACTCCAAAGCTGAAAACACAGGATGATACTTTTTTGTTCAGGATGAAACTATTTTGTCCGGGATGATACTTTTTTGTCCGTTAACAGCTCCCCGTGCACCGACGCGCCCCATTACTCCACCGTCACGCTCTTCGCGAGGTTACGCGGCCGGTCCACATCGGTGCCCTTCACCAGCGCCGCGTGATAGGCCAGTAACTGCACCGGGATAGCATGGACGATGGGGGAGAGCAGACCGGCATGACGGGGCAAACGCATCACATGCACGCCCTCACTGGCGTTAAAGTGGCTGTCCGAATCGGCAAAAACATAGAGCTCACCGCCACGAGCGTGGACTTCCTGCATGTTGGCGGCCAGCTTTTCGAGGAGGCGGTCATTGGGCGCGATCACCACTACGGGCATGTCGCGGTCCACCAGGGCCAGGGGGCCATGCTTCAATTCGCCCGCGGGATAAGCCTCGGCGTGGATATAGGAGATTTCCTTGAGTTTGAGCGCGCCCTCCAGCGCAATGGGGTAGTGCAGGCCGCGCCCCAGAAAAAGCGCATGGTCCTTGCTGGCAAAACGTGCCGCCCAGCCCTGAATCTGCGGCTCCAGGTTCAAGGCATGCTGGACACTGCCCGGCAGTTGCCGCAAGGCGTCCAGGTGATCAGCCTGCTGCACATCGTTCAGATGCCCCTGCGCCTTGGCCAGGGACAGGGCCAGCAGATAGAGCGCCGCCAACTGGGTGGTGAACGCCTTGGTCGAGGCCACTCCGATCTCTGGGCCGGCCCGGGTCAGGAAGCGCAACGCCGACGCCCGCGGAATGGCGCTCTCCGCGACATTGCAGATGGCCAGCGTGCGGGTATGACCGAGATCCTTGGCACGGCGCAAGGCCTCGAAAGTATCCAGCGTTTCGCCGGATTGCGAAAGGGTCACCACCAACTGGCGCGGGTCGGGAATGGAGTCCCGGTAGCGATATTCGTGCCCCAGCTCGGCCTGCGCCGGAATCCCCGCAATGCTTTCCAGCCATTGGCGTCCCACCAATGTCGCGTAGTGGCTGGTGCCGGAGGCCAGGAACAGCACCCGGTCCACATCGCGAAACATAGCCGCGGCACCATCTCCCCAGAGATCCGTCAGATCCAGTTGACTGTTCAGCGCACCTTCCAGGGTATCGGCAACTGCGCGGGGCTGTTCGTGGATTTCCTTCTGCATGAAGTGGCGGTAGGGCCCCAGATCGACCGCCGCCGCACTGAGCTGACTCCAGTGTTCTTCCCGCTGCCGCGACGCTCCGGCCTGATCCGTAATCCGCAGGGTCTGCCGCTGCAGCATGGCCACATCGCCGTCTTCGAGATACAGCACGCGGCGGGTCACCGGCAGCAGGGCAGCCACGTCCGAGGCGAAGTAATGCCCATCATCGGCAATGCCCAGCAGCAGCGGGCAGCCCATCCGTGCCACGCACACGGTCTCCGGATCGCTGCTGGAGATCACCGCGATGGCATAGGCGCCGCGCAGATCGCCCACTGCCCGGCGGGTCGCCGCGAACAGGTCCGGCGCGGTCTGCCGATAATGGTGCACCAGATGCGCGATGACCTCCGTGTCGGTCTCGGAGGTGAAGATGTACCCCGCCGCTTCCAGGCGGGCGCGCAAGGCATGAAAGTTCTCGATGATGCCGTTATGGACCACCGCGATCTGTTCATGGGAGATCATGGGATGTGCGTTGCATTCGGCGACGCCGCCATGGGTGGCCCAGCGCGTATGGCCGATACCCACCTGACCCTGCAAGCCACGCTCGGCAACGGCGGCAGTCAGCTCGGCGACCCGCCCGACGCTGCGCACCCGCAGCAAATCCGCATCGGTCCCCAATATCGCCAGCCCGGCAGAGTCGTAGCCACGATACTCCAGGCGCTGCAGCCCCTCCAGAATCATCGGGACCAGATCTGTTTTGCTCACCCCACCGACAATACCGCACATGATTCTGTTCTCCTGTTATCGAAGACCATTCCGCGTTATCCGGAAATTACTTTTTGTCACGCCGCGGCCGCTGCCAATGGGGAATGGTACGCTGCGGGCTGCGACTCAGCGTCAGCCCCCCTGGGGGTACCTCTTTGGTAATGGTGCTGCCCGCGCCGATGGTCGCTCCGTCGCCGATGTTCACTGGCGCCACCAACTGGCTGTCGGAGCCGATGAACACGTCATTGCCGATGATGGTCCGATGTTTGTTCGCTCCGTCATAATTGCAGGTAATCGTCCCGGCGCCCACATTCACCCCGGTACCGATCTCCGCGTCACCGATGTAACTCAGGTGATTGGCCTTGCTGCCCGCGCCGATTTTGGCAGCCTTCACCTCGACATAGTTGCCGATATGAGCGGCTTCGCCGATCTCCGTTCCGGGGCGAATCCGCGCGAAAGGTCCTATCCGCGCCCCCGCCCCAATTTGGGCGCCTTCGATAAGGCTGTAGGGTAGTATCTCCACATCGTCACCAATCTGCGCATCCTGCAAAACGGCGCCGGCTCCCACGCGGACGCGATGCCCCAGATGCACCTCGCCGACAAACAACACGTTGGGATCCACCCAGCAGTCCTGACCGCAAGTAAGCTCCCCACGAATGTCTACCCGCGCCGGGTCCGCCACCCGTAATCCCTGCATCTGCAGCGCGCGCAGTTGCTGCCGCTGAAACACGCGCTCCAGAATCGCCAACTGCATGGGGTCATTCACCCCCAGAGCCTCGGTCGCATCCGCCAGTGTAAAGGGCCAAACAACATAGCCGTCCGCCCGCGCTGCCGCCACCACATCCGTCAGGTAAATCTCGCCCTGGGCATTGCGTGCAGACAGTCCCTGTAGCCAGCCCGCCAGCGGCTGTACCGGCAGTACCATCATCCCAAGATTTATCTCGCAGATGGCCTGTTCGTCCGTCTGGCAATCCTTGTGCTCACGGATACCCTGCACTTGGCCGTCCGCATCACGGAGAATCCGGCCGTAGCCGTGGGGCTCGCTTACCGATGCTGTCGTCAATCCAAGTGCGGACACCGGGGTTTGTTGGAGAAATTCGCGCAGTGTCGCTGCCGTTAAGAGGGGCACGTCGCCGTACAATACCAACACCCGGTCCGCCCCCTTGAGGCCCGGCAACGCTGATTTCAGCGCATCGCCGGTACCGAGCTGTTGTGCCTGAATCCACCAGCTCGCCGGCGTGTCCGGGAAGACCGCCTGCACGGCATCGCCGCCGAAACCGACCACAATGTGGATGCGCCGCACCGCCAGCTCTGTCGCCGTAGCCAGTACGTGGGCGAGCATTGGTTTTCCCCCAAGCGGTTGCAGCACCTTGGGTAAAGCCGAGTGCATGCGCGTGCCCTGCCCGGCAGCGAGAATTACGATATCCGTCAACATGATGTCTCCATGCCCTGCGTTGTCTGTCAGCATAAACGTCAGACCATAAAATACACAGACCCCAGGGACTCTTTAGCCGCTGGGGTCTGTGTGGTGTTACTCGACACGTCTGCACATATTGCGCGACGGTCAGCGCAGCAATCCCTGCTCCCGCAGGCGTTGCACTGTCTTCAGGCGGGCAATCTGCTCCAGCAATTCCGCCTGAGCCGCCGCATACTCCATCTGGTCCGTGTGTCCCGCCATCCGCGCTTCAGCAGCCTGCTTGGCCGCTAAAGCCTTGGCTTCGTCGATATCTGTCGCGCGTTCCGCCGAGTCGGCCAGCACCGTCACCATGTCGGGTTGAATTTCCAGAATCCCGCCATTGACGAAGAGATATTCCGTCTCCGCACCGCGAATGATCCGCAACTCACCGGGGCGCAGCCCGGTCAGCAACGGCGCGTGGCGGGGCAGAATGCCAAGTTCGCCCATCTCGCCGGGGGCCACCACCATATCGGCGACCCCCGCGTAGATGCTGCCCTCGGCGCTGACTACCCGCACATCTATGGTCATCGCCATGATTTAGCCTTGCTGCAGCTTTTGGGCCTTGGCAAGGGCTTCATCTATGGTGCCGACCATGTAGAAGGCCTGCTCGGGCAGGTGGTCATACTCTCCTGCCACGATCGCCTTGAATGCACGGATCGTTTCCTTCAGGGAGACATAGGTACCGGGGCTGCCGGTGAACACTTCAGCGACAAAGAAAGGCTGGGACAGATAGCGCTGAATCTTGCGTGCCCGCGACACCAGCAGTTTGTCGTCCTCAGACAATTCATCCATGCCCAGAATGGCAATGATATCCTGCAATTCCTTGTAGCGCTGCAACGTCTTCTGGCAGGAACGAGCCACATCATAGTGCTCTTGGCCAACGATCTGCGGATCGAGCTGACGGCTGAAAGAATCGAGCGGATCGAGTGCGGGGTAGATGCCCAGTTCCGCGATCTGCCGCGACAACACTACTGTGGCGTCCAAGTGGGCAAAGGTCGTCGCCGGAGAAGGATCGGTGAGATCGTCCGCCGGCACGTAAACGGCCTGTACAGAGGTGATGGAGCCCACCTTGGTGGAAGTAATACGTTCCTGCAACTGGCCCATTTCTTCAGCCAGCGTCGGCTGATAGCCCACCGCAGAAGGCATACGCCCCAGCAGCGCCGAGACTTCGGTGCCTGCCAGCGTATAGCGGAAAATGTTATCGATGAACATCAAAATGTCGCGACCTTCGTCACGGAAGTGCTCCGCCATGGTCAGGCCGGTCAACCCGGCGCGCAAACGGTTGCCGGGCGGCTCGTTCATCTGTCCGTATACCAGGGCGACCTTGTCCAAAACGCCGGAGTCGGTCATTTCATGGTAAAAGTCGTTCCCTTCACGAGTCCGCTCGCCGACGCCTGCGAACACCGAATATCCGGTATGCTCGATAGCGATGTTGCGGATCAACTCCATCATGAGCACCGTCTTGCCCACGCCGGCGCCGCCGAAGAGACCGACCTTACCGCCTTTGGCGAAAGGACAGACCAGATCAATGACCTTGATGCCGGTCTCCAGCACCTCGGTGCTTGCCGCGAGCTCATCAAAGGCCGGCGCCGGGCGATGGATGGCCTGGCGATCTTCCGTCTGTACGGGTCCTTTGCCATCTACCGGCTCACCCAGGACGTTCATGATCCGGCCCAGGGTGGCATGCCCTACCGGCACACTGATCGGCGCACCGGTACGGGTGACGGCCAGCCCGCGTTTGAGGCCTTCGCTAGCCCCCATGGCGATACCGCGCGCCACGCCGTCACCCAACTGGGCCTGCACCTCGATGGTCAGATTGTTTTCGCCGACCACAATAGCTTCCATAATCTCGGGGACCTGCCCGCGAGAAAAGGCGACGTCGATCACCGGCCCGATCACCTGGACGATATGGCCGACGGCGTTTTCTTTAGCAACCGCTTCGCTCATGATTTAACCCTCAAAATTTCCAAAAATGCTGTGCACCATCGTCAAACCGCCGCCGCACCGGCGCTGATCTCGGCGATTTCCTGAGTAATGGCGGCCTGGCGCGCCTTGTTGTAGGCCAACTGGAGGTCATCCACCATACGTTTGGCGTTGTCCGACGCACTTTTCATGGCGACCATGCGCGCGCTCTGTTCGCAGGCAAGGTGTTCGATAACCGCCTGGTACACCACCGATTCCACATAGCGCTGCATCAGGCGATCCAGCACCGGACGGGCTTCGGGCTCATAGATGTAATCCCACAACTCCGCACGCTGTTCTGCGGACGCCGTCGGTTTTTCGACCGGCAGCAATTGCTCGACCGTTGCTCGCTGCAACATCGTATTCACGAAGCGGGAGGAGACCAGATAGACCACGTCGACCTCCCCCTTGGCGTAAGCATCCGCCATCGCCCGGATGGGTCCGATCATGTCGCCCAGATGCGGCCTGTCACCCAATCCGTTCAGCTCCGCCACGAGATGCGCACCATGGCGCCGCAAAAAGGCCAACCCCTTGTTGCCCACCACCGCGAGATTCGACTCGACCCCCCCCTCGTGGAGCTCGCGCACCTTTTGGACGACGTTGCGCAGCACATTCACGTTGAGCCCGCCACAAAGGCCTCGATCCGTGGTCACCACCAGAAAGCCCGCCTTTTTGATGGGGCGCACCTGCATCAGCGGGTGTTCATACTCGGGATGGGCCTGCGCCAGATGCCCCAATACCTCGCGAATCTTCTCCGCGTAAGGACGGGCGGCGCGCATCCGCTCCTGTGCGCGCCGCATCTTGCTCGCAGCCACCATCTCCATGGCGCGCGTGATCTTGCGCGTATTTTTTACGCTCTTGATCTGCCCCCGGATTTCCTTGGCATTGGCCATGCTACTCTCCTAGTACGTCGAGCCGGACTTGAACTGCTTAACCGCCGCGTCGAGTTGCTTCTTGAAGTCGTCCGTCAGATCCTTCTTCTCTTCGATTCCAGCCATCAACTCTTTGTAGTTGCTGTTCAAATAAGCGAGCAGCGCCTTCTCGAAAGGTCGTACATTGGCCACTTCGACATCGTCCAGCGCACCACTGCTGGCCGCAAAAAGCGCCGCGCCCTGCTCTGCCACCGACATCGGAGAGAACTGATCCTGCTTCAACAATTCCGTAACCCGCTTGCCGCGTTCAATCTGCTTGCGGGTAATTTCATCCAGATCGGATGCAAACTGCGCGAAGGCCGCCAGTTCACGATACTGGGCCAGATCCAGACGAATACCGCCGCCCAGCTTCTTGATGATCTTGGTCTGCGCCGCGCCACCCACCCGCGATACCGACAGGCCGGCGTTGATGGCGGGGCGGATACCGGCGTTGAAAAGATCGGTTTCCAGATAGATCTGGCCGTCGGTGATGGAGATCACGTTGGTGGGCACGAAAGCCGACACGTCACCCGCCTGGGTTTCGATGATGGGCAGGGCGGTCAACGAACCAGTCTTGCCCTTCACTTCGCCCTTGGTAAACTTCTCGACGAAATCCGCGTTGACACGTGCGGCGCGCTCCAGCAGACGGGAATGCAGATAAAACACATCTCCCGGATACGCTTCACGGCCCGGCGGACGGCGCAGCAGCAGGGAAATCTGGCGATAGGCCCAAGCCTGCTTGGTAAGATCATCATACACGATGAGCGCATTCATACCGCGGTCGCGGAAATATTCCCCCATGGTGCAGCCGGCATAGGGCGCCAGGTACTGCATGGCGGCGGATTCGGAGGCGTTGGCGGCGATCACCGTGGTGTACTCCATGGCGCCGTATTCTTCGAGCTTGCGCACCACGCTGGCAACGGTGGAAGCCTTCTGGCCGATGGCGACATAGAAGCACTGCACATCCTTGCCTTTCTGATTGAGGATGGCATCGACCGCGACGGCCGTCTTGCCGGTCTGGCGGTCGCCGATGATGAGTTCGCGCTGACCACGACCAATCGGCACCATGGCGTCGATGGACTTGATGCCGGTCTGCATGGGCTCGTCGACACTCTGCCGGTCGATTACGCCAGGGGCGATTTTTTCAAGGACGTCGAACTCCTCGGCGTCAATGGCACCCTTGCCATCGATAGGCTGGCCCAGGGCATTGACGACACGACCGAGAAGCGCCTTGCCAATGGGCACCTGCATGACTCTGCCGGTGCACTTGACGACGTCGCCCTCCTGAAGACCGGAGAACTCGCCGAGCACGACCGCGCCAACATTGTCCTGTTCCAGATTCATGGCCAGCCCGAAGCGGCCGCCGGGGAGTTCCAGCATCTCGCCGTACATTACGTCTTCCAGACCGTGAATGCGGAGAATGCCGTCACTCAAGCTGATGATGGTGCCCTGCGAGCGCGTTTCGACACGGCCTTCAAAGCCGGCGATCCGTGCGCGGATCAGTTCACTGATTTCCGATGGATTCAGTTGTTGCATACCATTTCCTCAAGACTTAGCTGCGAAGGGTTCGGGCAAGCTGCTGCACTTGTCCACGCACGGAAGCATCTATGGTGAGATCACCCGTATGAATAACTAGGCCACCGATCAGCGCGGCATCGACCGCTTCCCGGAATGCCACCTTGTGGCCGGTAAAGCGGCGCTCGAGCGCGGACTGCACAGCCGTCTTCTGCCCGGCGTCCAGGGCGACGGCGCTGGTGACCAGGACATCGACAACGCCTTCCGCGCGGCGCATGGCGTCCGCGAAAAGTGTGCCGATCTCGGCCGTCGCGGGCCAGCGATCGTTGTGGATCAACAGCGCCAGAAATGCCCTCCACGCCTTGACGTCCACCGCCACAGGAACCGCAGTCAGCAAGGACACCTTTTCGGCGTCAGCACGCTCCGGATCCGTGAGAAAGGCCTGCGCCTGAACATCGGCAATCATGGCGGCAAGCGCCTGCAGCGCATCCGCCCAGGCCTGCTCCTGGCCGCTCTCTTTCGCCAGCCCATAAAGCGCCTCTGCGTAGGGACGCGCCACCGTGATCAGATCCGCCATGGGAGGCTCCTCACAATTGGCCGACCATACGGTCGATGATGTCGCGGTGGGTCTGATCGTCGATTTCGCGATGCAGAATGCGCTGGGTGCCATTCACCACGAGCTCCACCACCTGCCCACGCAGCACTTCGCGCGCCCGATTGGTTTCGACGTCGATTTCGGCGCGCGCGCTGGCGATGATCCGATCGGCTTCCTCGCGCGCCTTACCCTGTGCCTCTTCACGCAACTGCACACCATGACGCTCGGCGTTGGCGATGATTTCTGCCGCCTTTTCCTTGGCTTCGCGGAGCAGTTCCGTCGCACGCTTCTGCGCCAGAGCCATCTCTTCCTTACCGCGTTCCGCTGCCGCCAGGCCATCGGCGATTTTGGCGCGGCGGTCATCCATGACCTTACGCAAAGGACCATACATATACTTGTACAGCAAGGCCACCAAGATGACGAAGGTGACCAACTGTACGATCAGCGTTCCATTGATACCTACTGGATTCATGACTACCTCACTTGCAAGTGGGCCGGCTCAGCCGGTCCAGCATCAGCCCAGGAACGGGTTGGCGAAGAGGAACCAGAAACCGAAGGCCAGAATGATGAAGGGGAAAGATTCCATCAGACCGGCAAAGATGAAAGTATTCACCAGCAACTGCGGGCGCATTTCCGGCTGACGGGTGATGCCTTCAATAGTCTTGGAGGTGATCAGACCCCAACCAATGGCGGAACCCAGACCGGCGGCGCCGAAAATGATACCTACGGCAATGGCAGTAGCAGCAACAATGATGGTATGTGCGTCCATGGTAACTCCTTACAAGTGTCGCAAAGTGGAATAATAAACTCTTAGTGATCCTGCATGTTCGCCATGCCGAGATAAACCACCGTCAGCACGGTGAAAATAAATGCTTGCAGGATGATGATCAAACTCTCAAACAGCGACCAGACTTCGCCCATGACCAGCCCGCCCCACCAGGGCAGCATGGCCAGCAGCAGGAAGACCAGTTCGCCGGCAAACATGTTGCCGAAAAGTCGCAGACCCAGGCTCAACGGTTTGGTGATCTCTTCGATCAGCGACATGATGATATTCATCGGCGCCAGCCAGATACCGAAGGGATGGGTCAGATAGGTCTTAAAGTAGGAGAACCCCTTGACACGTAGATTGGTCGCTATCATGAGCAGGAAGATTGCGATAGCCACACCCAGCGTCGTATTCAAATTGACGGTCGGGGTAATGCGGAACTCCGTGATCCCGAACCAGTGTGCAACCATCCCCGGCAGGTACGCGGGGATGAGGTCCATGCTGTTCATCAACAGAATCCAGAGAAACACCGTCATGGCGACCGGGGCAATCAGCGGGTCTTTGACCGGGAAGCTGCCTTGCACCAGATCGTCGATGAAATCCACCACCCCCTCCAGCCAGTTCTGCATCCCGCTGGGGGCGCTGGCTTGCAAACGGGAGCCCACCACCATGGCGGTAATCACCAGAATGGCCGCCAGGACCCAACCCATGACGATGGTGTCGAGATTAAAGGTCCAGAAGCCTTCACCGATGGACCAGTTTACGAGGTGATGGGCGATATCGCCTGATGCCACGCTTAACTCCTTTGTCTGGAACGTTCCCGCACCAGAAATGCCAAAAATACGAAATGGGTCAGCAAGAATCCGGCGACCAGCCCGATGACGGGCAGGCGCAGCCAGAATATTGCAAAAATCAGTCCGAGGATGGTGATCGTCCAGCGCTGCAACACCGCTCCACCCAAGCGCTGTGCAGCGCGTTGCGCAGAGGCGGGGAGCGCGATAAGGCGACCACCCAAAATAAGCATGTTGACTACACTCAAAAATGCCGCAAAAAGCACTGCGTAGGCTTCTTCGCGCCCCCAGCCCCAGGCCGCTATCGCGGCCATCAGCAGGGCTAACGTCAGTACAGTGGCGGTCACCCGTCCCACATACGACGAAAAATTGACCATCGCGGTTTGTTTTTTTTGCGCCTTCAACAGACAATTCTTGAATACGCGGTGAGTCTAAACACGCCGATGCAGCCCGTCAAGCGCGGAATATCAGCTTTCGTCATCATCCAGAGACACGCCCAGACACTGAAAAAGTGCCGCCTCCTGTTCCGGATCCTCCCAGCGGATCCGCAATTCACCCCCCCGCCCCTGCGCACGCAGGTCGACGGGCAGCCCCAGGCGCGCGGCGATCCGGGCGGAAAGCGCGGCAACATTGGCGTCGGGCTCCGCCTTGGGCGCCTTGACCCGGCCCTCGGCCTGGACCAGTCGCTCGGTGGCCCGCACACTCAGGGCCTCACGCACCACCCTTTCCGCAATCTGCACCTGGCGCCCGTCCGGCAGGGTCAGCAGGGCACGGGCGTGACCGGCGCTGAGCGCGCCATTTTCGACATGGGGATGGAGGTCCGGGCAGAGGCGCAGCAGGCGCAACTGGTTACTGATGGCAGCGCGGGAACGGCCGAGGAATTCGGCCAGCGCTTCGTGGCTGAGGCCGAACTCGTCGAGTAGGCGTTGCAGGGCCTGCGCTTCTTCCAGCGGATTCAGCGCCTGACGCTGGATGTTCTCGATGATGCCGATGGCAAGGGCCTGTTCATCACTGCACTCACGGACTACGGCGGGGATATGGCTGAGGCCCGCCAATTGCGCCGCGCGCCAGCGGCGCTCGCCGGCGACGATCTCATAGCGGCCGCCACCGATGGCGCGAATGACGATGGGCTGCACCACCCCCTGACTGCGGATGGATGCGGTCAGTTCTTCCAGGGACTCGGCACTGATCAAGCCGCGCGGCTGATAACGCCCGCGCTGCAGTACGTCGAGGGGAACCTCGCGCATGGCCGCGCCCGCACCACCTTCACTGGCGAAAAGGGCGTCCAGACCGCGGCCCAGGCCGACCCGTTTCATTTCATCCACTCGCGGCGCAGAAATTCGGTGGCAACGCCCTGATAAGCCCGCGAACCGGCGCAGGCGGGATCATAGACCAGAGCGGCACGGCCAAAGCTGGGGGCCTCGGCGAGGCGGATATTGCGAGGGACGACCGTTTGGTACAGCTTGTCGGGAAAATGCCGCTCCAGCTCCTGGGCCACTTCGGAAGCCAGCCGGTTGCGGTTATCGAACATGGTCCGCAGCAGGCCATGCACCTCCAGACGGGGATTCAACTGGGCGCGGACCCGGCGCACCGTGCCCAGCAACTGGGTCAGCCCCTCCAGTGCGTAGTATTCACACTGCATGGGGATCAGGACACTATCGGCGGCGACCAGCGCGTTTATGGTGAGCATATTGAGGGCAGGCGGGCAGTCGATCAGGACATAGTCGAAGCCCGCGACCGGTGCGAGGGCATCCTGCAGGCGCCGCTCACGATCGGGGCGGCCGTAAAGCTCCACCTCCGCACCCGCAAGATCGGGGCTGGAGGGTGCGACGGAAAGGCCTTCCGGAAACGCATTCAACAACACCGCGCTCAGGGGCAGTTCGCCAAGGAGGGCGTGGTAAATCGTCGCCGTGGCGCTGCTGCCGAGACCCAGACCAGTGGTCGCATTGGCCTGGGGATCGAGGTCGATCAGGAGGACGCGCTTGCCGTTCTGGGCGAGTCCGGCGGCCAGATTGACGGCGGTGGTGGTCTTACCCACCCCCCCCTTTTGATTGGCAATAGCGACGGTGCGCATGGCGACTGGGCGGATTTCCATCTTCGACGATAACTTGGCGTAGGATACCCCGTAGCGGTGCGGGGGGCTAGGGCGTGGCGACCGGGATGCGCCAGGAAAGCAAAAAACGCGGCGGCAGGCCGGGAACGGCGAGGTCCTGACGGGTGATGTGGAGGGTTGCGGCACGGGGCCAGTCGGTCAACTCCTCCCCGACACCCGGGCCTTTCTGGGCGAGCACCCAGGTGTGCGGACCCTGTAGGTGCCTGGTCATGGCGTCGAGACGAGCGAGGGGCGCGGTGGCGCGGCTGATGATGACGTCTGGCAGGAGATCGGGGTGATAATCTTCGCTGCCCTGTGGGGCAACCTGCACGTTGGTCAGCCCAAGATCTGCGATGGCGTAGCGGAGGAAAGCGACCCGTTTAGCCGCAGGTTCCACCAGGGTGAACGCTTGTGCTGGGCAGCAGATAGCGAGGGGGATGCCGGGCAATCCGGCGCCGCTACCGATATCCACCACCGCGCCCTCCGGCAAATAGGGTAGCACCGCCAGGCTGTCCAGCAGATGGCGGGGCACCATCTCCAGGGGATCGCGCACCGCCGTCAGGTTATGGGTGGTATTCCAGCGCTGCAGGAGGGCGACATAGTGGATCAGCAGGTTACGCTGCTCAGCGCCGACCATGCTGTCGAGGTCGAGAGCCACCAGTCCGGCATTCAGACGGGCACGCAGCACTTGCGAGGACAGCTCCGGCTTGGCCATCGAATCAGCCCGCCTGCTGCAGACCACGACGTTTCACATGAATCAGAAGCAGGGAGACGGCGGCCGGGGTCACCCCAGGGATACGGCTGGCCAAACCGATGGTCTGCGGTCGCTGACGGGCGAGGCGCTGCATCACTTCGGTAGAGAGGCCCCGCACCGCTGCGTAGTCCATGTCGGCAGGGATATCCGTTCCCTCCCAGCGCGCGGCGCGGGTGATCTCATCGTGCTGACGGGCGACATAGCCGGCATATTTGCACTCGATCTCCAGTTGCTCGCAGGCCTGCGCATCGCCGCACGGAACGAGGTCGAGCACCTGGAGCAGGCTGGCGTAATCCCAGTCGGGGCGGCGGAGGAGTTCAAGAGCAGTGACATCGCGGGAGAGGGGCTGATCCGTCTTCGCCGCAATACGCCCGGCGATGGCGCTGCCGGGATGGATGCGCAAGCCCTCGAGACGGTTGCGCTCCGCCTGCACCGTGTCCTGCTTGGCACGGAAGGCGGTCCAGCGCTGGTCATCTACCAACCCCAATGCCCGGCCATGGGGCGTCAGACGCAGGTCGGCATTATCCTCCCGCAGTTGCAGGCGATATTCGGCGCGGCTGGTGAACATGCGGTAGGGTTCGTCGAGTCCGCGGGTGACAAGATCATCCACCATCACCCCCAGATAGGCTTCGTGGCGACCGGGCGTCCACGCCGCGAGTTCGCGCGCGCGGCGGGCGGCGTTGAGACCAGCGAGCAGTCCCTGGGCTGCTGCCTCCTCGTAGCCGGTGGTGCCGTTGATCTGGCCGGCGCAGAACAGACCCGGCAAGCGTCGGCTTTCCAGACTGGGGTGGAGTTCGCGGGGATCGAGGTAGTCGTACTCGATGGCGTAACCGGGGCGCAGCAACACGGCGTTTTCCAGACCGCGCATGCTGCGCACCAGTTCGACCTGGACACCGAAGGGCAGGCTGGTGGAGATACCGTTGGGGTAGACTTCGTGGGTATCGAGGCCTTCTGGCTCCAGGAAAACCTGATGCGACGCCTTATCGGCAAAGCGCACGACCTTGTCCTCGATGGAGGGACAGTAACGCGGCCCTACCGACTGGATATGACCGCCATACATGGCCGACTGGTGCAGGTTCGTCTGAATGATTTCGTGGGTGCGGGCGTTGGTGTGGGTGATGTGGCAGGCCAGTTGTGGCACATCGATGCGCCGGGTCATAAAGGAAAAAGCGGGTGGTGGCGTATCGCCGGGTTGTGCCTCCAGCACCCCATAGTCGATGCTGCGGCCGTCGATACGCGGCGGGGTACCGGTTTTCAGCCGCGCCACCGGAAAGGCCATCTCCCGCAGGCGCTGCGCCAGAGCGTTGGACGGCGGATCGCCGGCGCGGCCGGCGGGGTAATTCTGATCACCCATGTGCACCCGGCCGCCCAGAAAAGTACCTGTGGTCAGAACGACCTGTGCGGCACGCAGCACCAGGCCGGTTTCCAGGATGACGCCACCCAGCCGGTCGCCTTCCATGAGCAGATCGCCGACCATGCCCTGGAATAGTTGCAGGGCGGGTATGTCTTCGAGCAAACGGCGTACGGCACGTTTGTACAGGCTGCGATCGGCCTGGGCGCGGGTGGCGCGCACCGCCGGGCCTTTGCTGGCGTTGAGGGTGCGGAACTGGATGCCCGCCTGATCGATGGCGAGAGCCATGATGCCGCCGAGTGCGTCGACTTCTTTGACCAGATGACCTTTGCCAATGCCGCCGATGGCCGGGTTGCAGGACATCTGGCCGATGGTATCGAGATTCTGGGTAAGCAGAAGCGTGCGCACACCGAGACGGGCGGCGGCGGCAGCCGCTTCCGTCCCGGCGTGACCGCCGCCGACTACGATAACGTCAAATGAGTTTTGCATGGCTGGAGTATCTGCGTTTCACCGGGGTTTTGGCAATTTTTTCAGGATAAAACGGGCAGCCAGCGGACCCGTGATAGGCTTGCCATCCATACCCAGTTGGGTGAGCTGATTTTCACCGACACGGTAGAGAGTCGGCCCACCGCGCATGCCTTCCAGCCGAATGGTGTTACCGTCGACCCAGGAGAATTCGTTTCCCCGACGAAAAATCTGGTCACTGCGACCCACATACTGAGTAGTGATCTCCATGGTGAGGTTTTTGTTCAGCGTAATGGTCTCGCGCAAACCGGGACAGTCCGCACAGGGCAGCACCCCGGCGTAGGTGCCCGCCCAATCCCGCACCCTCCGGCTGGTATGGGTGGTGTCCGGCTTGGGCACTCGCATGCCGGTTAGCGCTGCGGGTTGGGTGGCACAACCGCCCAGAAGGATGGCAACGGCGAGAAACACGGCGTGCGGCCTCAGCACCGCCATACCCCTGCCGCCCGATCCACATCCTCCTGCAATTCCAGCAAAGTCAGCGCCGGAAATGCCCCTGCCAGCTCCCCCGGCTTCAGACGATACTCCGGATTCTGCGGCCCGCGCCCAGCGTATGTCCCCGCCCAAGTCTCGTAAAACAGCAGACCGCCCGGCCGCGACGCCGCCGCCAGGGCCGGAAACAATGGCCGGTACAGAAAATGCGCGACGACGATCACATCGAAAGATTCCGGCTCCGGAGGGTGAGTGATCACGTCCCGGCATTCCACCCGCAGGGGCAGGCCATCCGCCCGCTGCCGCAAACCGGCCACCGCACTCTCCGCATAATCCCATGCCCAGGTCTCCAGCCCGCGTCGCGCCAGAAACAGCGCATTCCCGCCTCGGCCGCAGGCGAGGTCCAGCGCCCGGCCGCCGGCAGGCAGCCAATCCGCATGCGCCGCCAGAAAAGGCAGCGGTTCCGGCGCCAGCGCCTCTGCCTGCGCGTAGCACGCGTGCCAGCGCGCCCGCTTCTCGTCCTCTGCCATCATACCCGCTCAGTGCTCATACCGGATGCGCGGCAGCAGTTCGCTCAGATTGCAGGGGCTGTGCCGGATGTCCAGTTGCGGGATGACGATGGCCTCCATGCCGAGGCGGACGCCGCCGGTGGAACCAGGGAGGAGAAAGACGATGGTGCCATCGCAGATGGCGGCTTCGGCACGGGATTGGATGGTGCTGGTGCCGATCTCCTGAAAGGAGAGCATGCGGAAGAGTTCGCCAAAACCGGGGATGGGCTTGCTGATGAGGGGGGCGAGGGCCTCGGGAGTGACGTCGCGACCAGTGACGCCGGTACCACCGGTGGCGATGATCACGTCGATGGCGGGGTCGGCGATCCAGTCGCGCATTTGCGCGCGCAGGGTTTCGGCATCATCGGCAATGATCTGACGGGCGGCGATCCGGTGTCCGGCGTGGCTGGCGAGTTCGGCAATTTTGTCGCCGGATTTGTCGGTTTCCGGCTTGCGGCTGTCGGAAACCGTGAGTATGGCGATGGCGAGAGGTAAAAAGGCTTTGCCTTCGGGTGATTGCTGCGCACGGCTCACGGCGGTATTCCCTTTACAGGATGACGGAAAGTCCAGTATAAGAGGCTCCGTCCTACGGTCCAAGGGGCACGGCGTGCGGCGCTCATCATAGGCGTTGATATTCCGGATGCCGCCGGCACCGAAACAGTCCGCTTCTGACCAGGAGAGCGTCATGGATGTGTCCCTGCCAGCAGATCCGTACCATCCCCCCGCATCGAGCTCCGCGCTGGTGAACGGGGGCGGCTGGCAGCATCTCACGGCGCCGCGTCCGACGGACTGGGAACGGGCGGGGCAACTGGCGGATGACTGGGACTTTGCCCAGGATATCCTCGATCCCGATGAACGCTCCTGGCTGCGCCGCGATGGCGGGCACGTCTTCATCACCTTGCAGTTCCCCGTGAAAGGGGGTGACGCGGATGCGGATAGCTGGGAGCAACGGCCTCTGGGCATCATCCTGCAGGGGCCCCGGATTACCACGGTGCTGGCGCGGGAACTTGCGCCGCTGTCGCCTTTTTTCGGGCAACTGGAACATCTTTCCAGTCCACCGGAAAGTGTCGAAATTCTCGCCGCCATCCTCAAGATTCTGGCGCAAAGTTACGAAGACGCCCTGCACCAGCTCAATGCCGCCATCCACGATAACGAGCAGCAACTGGACTGGACCCAGAGCAACGGCGACTTTTTTACCCTGCTGGAGATCAGCAAGAGCCTGACCCGCTTCGAGGTCGCGCTGGTCGGCAATATTGCCACGGCATTCAAGATTTCCCGTCTGCCGGAAATCCGCGACGACCTGCCCGCCACCCGCCAGATCGATACTGCCCTGCTGGAACTGCAGGTCGCCCATGAACGGGCGCGGGTTTATGCCGGGACCAGCACCTCCATGATGGACGCCTACGCCGGCATGGTACAGAACAATATCAACCATGGTCTGAAGGTGGTGACGGTGCTGGCCATGATCTTTTACGTGCCCAGCCTGCTCGCGACCCTCTACGGGGTGAATACGACCCTGCCTTTTCAGAACACCCATTGGATATTCTGGGTGATACTGGGTCTGGGGACAAGCGTGTCTGGCGGGCTGGCATGGTTTTTCAGGCGGAAGGGCTGGATATGAACAGACGGACGGGCGCACGGAGGGGTCGGGATGCTGCACTGGTTTGACGAAAAAACGGATGCTCCGTTGGAAGTCACGGCGGATTTTCACTGGCCGCCGACCGCAACCTGGATTCAGGTGGTGGGCCCCACGACTGCAGAGCTGGATTTTGTCGCAAAGCACCTGCAGGTGCCCGACTACCTCTTTCAGGACGTTTCCGATGAGGACGAGCGCCCGCGCCTGGAGCGGGAAGGAGATATTGCGCTGATCATTCTCAAGGTGCCCGCGCCCATGCAGGCCGACGCCGAGTTGCGCTTCCGGACACTGCCCGTGGGACTCTGGTTGCTGCCCCACCAGATGGTGACGGCGAGCGCCCAGCCCCTGGCGCTTTGGGATGAATTGCGCGGGCAGCGCCAGCGGGGCAAGGCACTGCACGTACGGGGGCTGCTGGCGGAGATTTTTCAGGCCATCGCCAGGGACTATCTGCGCGCCTTGCGCCTCATCAACGCCGAAATCGCCGCCACCGAAAAAATACTGCGCGACTCCCAGAATAACAACGAGTTTTTTCGGCTCCTCGCCCTCAACAAAAGCCTCATCCTTTTTTCTTCGGCACTCAAAGGCGACATCTCGGTGGCCCAGCAAACCCTGCGGCTGCCGCTGCTGAAACAGGACGAGGGCGATCTGGAAGATATCGCCGATGCCCTTATCGATCTGCAGCAGGCGCGGGACATGACCGAAATTTACGCATCCACCATTACCAACATGATGGATGCCTATGTCGGCGTGCTACAGAACAACATCAGCAACACCCTGAAAATCATCACAGCCTGGACCGTGGTCGTGGCCGCGCCCGCGACGGTGGCGAGCATTTACGGAATGAACGTGCCCCTGCCCCTGCAGCACTGGGCCTATGCGTGGCCCGTGCTCATGGGGGGCGGATTTGTGGTGTCCGGCATGCTGTTCATGATTTTCCGCAAGAAAGACTGGATCTGAGCGCGCCATGGGCTGCCAGTTTTACGACAAGACCGCAGGCGCCTGGACAGTCGCCGAACACTATACGGCGGACGGCCTATTTCTGCTGACACCGGAGGCTGTTAATCGCTGCCCGCAACTGGAAGCGGTGCTGCAGCACTGCTCGGAACAACGTCTTTACTGCCAGAACACCGAGATCACCCTACGCCTCCCCGTGGCGTTGCTGGAGCAGGACGCACGATTTGGCACGGTGGCACGGATGGCGCACCTGACCCTGCACCATACTCCCCGAAGTCTCGCCATTCTGGGTGAAGAAGCGTTGATCCCTACGCTGCAGCGGGACTGGCTCGGGGACTTGCGGCACAGCGCCATGGACGAACTGCTGCAGCGCGTGCTGTTGAGCAGCATCTATAGCCACGAGCGGGTGGCGCGGGTGCTGGTGGAACGCCTGCAGGTGCTGCGCATGGCGCTCAAAACCGCCATGGGTAACGTGGAACTACGCCAGATTGTGGTTCTGAATCGCGACCTTGGTGAACTGGTTATTGCCCTGCGGGAAACTGGCCTCATTCTGCGCGATGCGCTGCGCGCCACCGCCGGCGAGTCACCGGTCTACCCCCTGCTGGACGCGGCGTTACGTGAGCAACGCCGGATAGAGGATGGCGTGAATCTGATTCACCAGCGCTATCTGGCCGTGACGAACGCCTATAACGGCATCATCCAGAACAATGCCCATACTGTGATGAAAGTCATGACCGTATGGCTGGCCCTGCTGATGATGCCCATCGCTTTCATTATGCCCTGGCACATGATGACGCCTTTGCCCCTGGAGCACTGGCATTATCTCTGGTTCGGACTGCTCGCCTATGTCTTTGGTGTGACCTGGCTGTTCGCGCGCTGGGCCGGCAAGCACGGCTTTTTTTCCATGTGAGGGAGAGGACAGATTCATGATGCGCATCATCCGCGATTCCCTGCTGTCCGGGAACGCCAACCGGCGGAGCTGGATGGCATTGACCGACCCCTCCACCAGCGAACTGACACAGGCGGCCGCGACTCTGGACATCCCCGAGAGCTTTCTGCGCAAACGCCTGGAGGGCGAGGCATCACGCCCCCTGATCAAGGAAGAGCGGCTGATTTCTCTGCAATTCCAGGTACCCATGCCTGAAGCGGGCGTGGCAGGACAATTTACCCTGGTGCCCCTGAGCCTGTATTTCGTACCCGGTTATTTCGTCACCCTGGCCGAGCGCGAGATTCCCTTCCTGACCCGCCTGATCGATCCGCAGAAGCCGCGCAAGCGCTGGGAACTGGTCCTGCGCATCATCGCCGAAGTCACACGCAATTATCTGCCCACCGCACGCTCGGTAACCCGGGAGATGACCGTAGTGGAGCGGGACCTGCGCCAGGCCCAGCGCCATGATGTGGTGTACCGCGGACTGGATATCAACGACCGTCTGCTGGCGTTAGATCTGGGACTACTGCAACTCGAATACGTGGTCAGTGAAATCGCGCATTTTCTCCCCGCCGGAGACACGTTCCTGATGGAACTCCACGAAGACACCAGGGTGGAGCTGTCCCAGGTACGGGACCAGGTGGACAGTGACCAGGCGACCCTCAGCGAACTGCTGGAATCTTACGCCTATGTGGTGCACAACAATGTCAATCACCTGTTCAAATTCATGGCGGCATTGATCATTCTCGCAACGATTCCGCTCTTCATTCCCGGAGCGGTCGCCATGAACGTGCCCCTGGGACCTTTGCCGCACTGGCGTTACGGCTTTGCGGCGGTGACCGGCGGCCTGGTGCTGGTGGAGATGCTGACGGCCGGGGTGTTTTACCGCATGGGGTGGCTAAAGCTGGATTGAGGCAGACCGGGTTCATCCCATGAACATCCGCGCCCAACGACTGGCTCGGTAGGACCTGCCATGTCCTACCCCATCCCTGAGTCAAGGCGTTTCCGGTCTGGCCGCCCATTGCTCCAGTTCCGCCGTCAGCCCCAGATAGCGCTGGGCGTCACGCAGTCCGGTGATGAAACGACGGGGAATTCCCTCCAGACCTACCTGGGCACCCACGAGCGCACCCGTCAACATCGCGCGAGACATGTTTTGTCCGCCCCCGTTGATGGCGTGCAGTACGGCTGATTCATAATCTTCCCGGAAACGACTGGCCAGGTAGTAAGCCGCAGGAAGTTGGTGGTAAATGGCGCAGGGCATGCCGTAAACCAGGCTCACCTTCCAGGCGGGTTCAATGACGATGTCGGGATCCGCGGCGGCCAGCGCGGCGTATCCGGCCGTGAGCAGGGCGTCAGGCGACGTGAACTGACCTGCCTGCATCCTTTCGCCACCCTGCGACGGTGGCTGCAGGTGGCCTTGGGTAACCATGTGGAATGGCAGTGCTCCGCTGCGCACCTGCGCCATGAGCGTGGCGCCAATCTGCGGTGTCAACGCAGCGCCAGAGACCAACTGGGCCAGAACGGCGTTGAAGGCGACACTCATGGCGACGATGGCCGGATCGCGCTGGGTCAGGATGATGTTGCTACACACCGCCTCCGCCATTTTTCTCGGCTGCAGGGCATAAAAGGCAGCGATGGCAATGGCGCGCTCGGCACCCTCCGTCGTGTCCGCGTCCCCGGCACATTCTCCCCACGGGCGATGCTCTGGCACACGCTTACGCCAGGCCTCCCGAATGGATTGATTGGTGTAGCCCCCCGGTCCCTGCATGGGCGTGCCGTCCAACTGCGGGAACAGTTCCGTATCCAGCCGAGGGGTGAAATCGTCCTCCTCATAACCCGCGCAGTGGACCAACGACTCCATCAGCATGACCAGCAGCAGTCCGGTTTGCGAGATGTCGCCGGCACGCAGGCCACCGTGATAACGGTCGGGGCGCGGCGTGAGATAGTCGGTAATCCAGGGGCCACATTCCCGCCGCAGTTCGGCAAGGTCGTAGTACCAATGACACCCCAAAGCCAGCGCATCACCAATCAGGGCGCCCATCACGGCACCCGCTACGCGTTGCATGCTTCACCTCCTCCGTTATTTGAGTGCAGGACGGGTTTTTTGTCTTCCGTCCCATTATAGCAGCTCACGACAAGGTGGGCCGTCTCCCGGCCGCCAACAGGCCCCTTATAGGGTTGGTCAGCAGCAACGCTAACTGAAAACGCCGTTTACACAAAATTCAGGACACCCTCCTTTCTAGGACCGCCTGGTAGTAGTTACCTGATGGTACCTACTTTACAAGATATACTGACTGTCCTTACTCTTGGGCAACATTGGCCAACACAAGGAGATCATCATGAGCAAAATACTGGTGCTATATCACAGCCTCTGGGGGCATATCGAAACCATGGCCGGGGCCATTGCCGAAGGCGCACGGGACGTCTCCGGCGTGACGGTGGATATCAAGCGGGTGCCGGAAAGCCTGCCGGCGGAAACCTTGGCTGCTGTTCACGCCAAAACCGACCAAGCCGCGCCGGAGGCGCACCCCGATGATCTCGCAGACTATGATGCAATCATTTTCGGCACCCCTACACGCTTCGGCAACATGAGCGGGCAAATGCGCAATTTTCTCGACCGTACCGGCAATCTCTGGCAGGAAGGTAAACTGGTGGGCAAGGTCGGCAGCGTTTTTGCCAGCACGGCCACCCAGCATGGTGGTCAGGAAACCACCATCACTTCTTTCCACACTTTCCTGTTCCATCAGGGGATGATCGTGGTTGGTGTCCCCTACAGTTGCCAGGAACTGATGAACATGAGTGAGATCAGCGGAGGTACACCCTATGGTGCCACGACAATATCCAAAGGAGATGGCAGCCGTCAGCCCAGTGCCAACGAGCTGGCCATCGCCCGTTTTCAGGGGCGGCATGTGGCCGAAATTACCCAAAAGCTGAGGGTATAACCCATGGAGAACATCGGCTTGCCATCGGAATCCGTCCGTCGTCCGAGGACGATCGAGCGTATTGTGGCGGGGCAGGCCACCTCTGACGGCGCGGGCGTTAAATTAACCCGGGTTTTAAACCAATCCTTGCAACACCGGCTGGATCCCTTTCTGATGCTCGATGCTTTCGGTAGCGACGATCCAGGTGACTACATTGCCGGGTTTCCCGATCATCCGCACCGCGGCTTCGAGACCATCACCTACATGATATCGGGCAAAATGCGTCATCGTGACAGTGCGGGACACCAAGGGTTGCTCGAAAGCGGAGGCGTGCAATGGATGACCGCAGGGCGGGGCGTGATTCACTCGGAAATTCCGGAACAGGAAAAAGGCGTCATGGAGGGATTTCAGCTCTGGCTCAATCTGCCGAGCCAGGACAAGATGGCACCGCCGTGGTATCGCGATTTCTCTGCCGCAGATTTGCCGCGCTTTGTGACACAGGAAGGGGTCGTCGTCACGGTAATTGCCGGAGAGAGTCATGGAGTCACTGGCGCGGTAACGCGGGAGAGCACAAATCCGCTCTACCTGGACCTGCAATTGCCGGAAGGTACACATTTTAAGCAGCAACTGCCTGCTGATTACAACGCCTTTCTTTATGCATATCGCGGAACCCTGGAAATCGTCGGCACACAGGTGTCTGTCCAGCGCATGGCCATACTCGAGAATAGCCCAGAAACCGATGGTGTGGATATCAAGGCTCTTACGAGCGCACGCTTACTGCTGATTGCGGGCCGGCCGTTGCATGAACCCATTGTCCAGTATGGACCATTTGTCATGAATACTCGGGAGGAAATAAATCAGGCTTTTGAAGATATGAAGGAAGGCCGGTT
>Ga0172381_10000623_pt1 | contig 42965 bp, 45 predicted proteins | sample Leawel6488metaG_FD_119754 | JGI IMG/M metagenome (GOLD analysis project Ga0172381, IMG submission 119754) | Leachate microbial communities from a municipal landfill in Southern Ontario, Canada - Leachate well 64-88 metaG | ecosystem: Engineered > Solid waste > Landfill > Unclassified | place... | reverse complement strand
CAGGCCCTCCTCCTGTTACAGTTTTTAAGCAAGCAGGTTACTTTTATAATACTACCGCTGGTTCGAACCCGATGTTGTAATAGGGGTGGGTTACTGGGGCCATACACCTCATCTTGTACTCCATCCGATGCGATATGGGTGCCAGCCGGTACCCTGGCTCGTTGCAGACGGTTATATTGCAAACTATCAGGAAGTACTGAATGAACTTCCGCTAATTCTTGTGACATCCAGCTGGGTTAAGGAGATGTATGTCAGAGATGGAATTGACGCGGAAAGAATTGAGGTACTTCCTGTAGGTTGCGATACCGATTCATTCAGACCGTTTGACAAAAATGATCCAAAAATCCTCGCTGTTCGTGAGTCACTCGGAGTCTCGCCGGACCAGATTATGATACTTACGGTAGGTGGAGATGCGGCTTCAAAAGGTGCTCAGGAGGTTATGCAGGCACTTGCAATTATAGACAGCAAGGCCCCTGACTGGAAATATGTATGCAAAGTATGGCCACAGTTAAGAACCAAACTACAGAACCTGGCTGACCTTGAAATGGCAACACACCTGGGAATAGAAAAGAATATGACTTATGCAACAAACACTATCTCCCGTAATTTTATGCCCTATTTGATAGGTGCATGTGATATATATGCGGCACCCTCGCGGCTGGAAGGTTTCGGAATGCCTCAGGTAGAAGCCGGAGCATGTGAAAAACCTGTGCTTGGTATCAAGGCTATGGGAATGCTGGACACTCTTGTTCAGGGAGAGACTGCGTTTATGGCAAAAGTCGCTCAGAAAATAGTAGTGGACCATGTTGTTCTTGGAGACGAATCTGGATTCGAAAGCAAGCATATGGTACTGTTTGATCATCCCCGCACAGTCGATTATCGAGCAAATATCAACGACATAGCAAAGTATTTATTGCAGCTGATGACAGACCCTGCATTGCGTGAAAAAATGGGAAAAGCAGGGAGAGAACGGGCTGTTCAATATTTTGATTACCGCGTAGTTGCAAAACAATTTGTCAAAATTATATCCGAAAAATTTGGAATAGACTAATGCCTAATGCCAAATATATGAAAATAAAAAACATACAAGAAATATCAGAGGCAAAGCAGGCTGCTGAAGAAGTACTGCTGCATAATGCTCACGGAACTTATCACGGCTTGCCCCGTACTGCCGGTTGGGGATATCCCGAACCCTATACACGGGACCTGATGTTTTCAATTCTGGGTATAGCTGTCACAGGAAATAAAAAACTGATTGACAGTATACAACACGTATTGGAGAGACTCGCAGAAAACCAGACCGGACATGGTCATATTCCCTCTCTTGTGCACGACAAAGAGGACAGGGGTTCAAGCGATACAACTCCACTTTTTTTAATGGGAGTTGGCATTTTCCGGAAACTTACCGGAAAAGGTGACTTTCTTGAGGAAGCCGTTAAGAAAGCATTGACATGGATGGAATATCAGAGCCCTTCTGACAGGAACATGGTTGCCCAGCAACCAACCAGCGACTGGAGGGATGAGCAATGGGTAACAGGATATGGTTTGTATGTTAACACTCTTGTATATACTTACCTGAGACTCTTTGGCTTTCATGAAAAAGCAAACAGCATACGTGAGGAGATGGGGCGTTTTACTATCACGGGCGGAGTAATACATCGTCACGTTCACGAAGGCCTGGTTGTGTTGCATAAACCATATTATGCCTTTTGGTCCTATAAAATTTTCAGCAATGAGCGGTTTGATCTGCTTGGTAACAGCCTTGCCATTCTCACCGGAATAGCTTCTCCATCGAGATCAGATGAGATGATTTCCTGGATAGAGGACGAATGTGCCGGTATGAGAGAAAAAGGAGAACTGGCAGTTGATTTGCCTCCAAATTTCTTCCCCTATATTAAGCCGGAAGATCCAGACTGGCTTATCAGATATTCCGAATACAACAAACCGGGAGAATACCATAACGGAGGCATCTGGCCATTTATCTGTGGATTCTATGTAGCAGCACTGGTCGCCGCAAAGAGGTATAAACTGGCAGAGGAAAAACTGCTGGCACTTACCGAGATGATAAGGCTAGCCAACGATAATAATTTAGAGTTTGGTTTTAACGAATGGATCAAGGCCCAGGATGGAAAGCCAATGGGTCAGGAGTGGCAAACCTGGTCAGCTTCGCTATATCTTTACGCTGTGAAATGCGTCGAGGAAAAATGCACTCCGTTTTTTGACGAGATAAGGACTTGCTAATTTGTGTCTGAAACCGGATTGTAGGGAATTGTAAAGTAGAATGTAGAACCTTTATCAGGTTCCGATTGCACCCAGGTTTTACCTCCCATCAACTCTACAAATATCTTTGAAATTGCAAGGCCCAGACCGGAGCCGCTGTATTTTCTGTTTCTGGAAGCATCTGCCTGCATAAACCGCTCAAATATTATCTCCTGAATTTCTGTATGTATCCCAATCCCACTGTCTTTTACATAAAACTCCAGCTCCTTGTCTTTTAATGTATATTCAAATTCGGCAAAACCTTCTGGCGTGAGCTTTAATGCATTGATTATTAGATTGGTTAAGATTTGAGTTAGTTTTGTCTTATCTGTATAAATCTCCGATTGTATGTCCGTTAATTTTGCCTCTGAACTTAGGATAATGTTTTCGTCCAACGACTGAGCCTGAAAAATTGAATACAATTCCAGAAGAGTGTTGTTCACATTAATTTTTCGAATGACTGTCTTTTCCTGTTTAGCTTCAAGGAAGAAATTGTAATAATATCATTGACAATGGATAGCAATTGATTACTGCCGTTTTGAATAATATTTGTATAGCTTTTACGGGCTTCTTCAGATAAATCCGGTTCGTTTAGCATATCGGAAAAGCCGCAGATAGCATTCATAGGTGTTCTAATTTCGTGGCTTATATTAGCCAGAAATGCTGACTTTAGCCTACTGCTCTCTTCTGCCAGCTCTTTGGCGGCAATAAGTTCCGATTCAATAAGTTTTTTTTCACTAATGTCTTCAGATATTCCCAGCAGGTATGCAGGCTTCCCGCTTTTATCCCGAATGGTTATCTTTTTTGTATGCAGCAGTATCCTTCCTTTTTTTGTATCAATTGGCTCCTCAGGAATGTCAATAAGTTGTCCACTATCCAGAATATCCCTGTCTTTTTTAGTAAAAAAATCTGCTTGGCCTTTGGGAAAAATATCATAATCGCCCTTGCCGATAAGCTCGTCTCTCATATATCCCAACAGATCTTCTCCGGCTTTGTTTAATCGGACAAATTTCAATTCCTTAGCATCTTTGATGAAAATCATATTGGGGATATTCTCGATGATAGATGAAAGGAACTCTTCCCTCTCCCTGAGTAACTCTTCTGCCTGTTTTAGCTCAGTGATATCAGCAGCCGTTACAAGACATTTCTGTTCATCTCCGGAAATGATACCTTCCAGCAGAACGAAATAAGAAGAGTTTCCATGATTTGTCAACCTCACTTCACAGCGCAGTTTGGATTTAGTTTCAAACACCCTACGGAAAAAATCGTTGAACAAAGGCAGGGTATTACTTGTAATAAATGACTTGAAATTATTGTTTATTAAGTCTGGACGTACTTTGCCAAGTAAATTGGCACCGCTGTAGTTCAACTCACAGATATTGCCATCGCGTTCCAGGGTAAAATATCCGGCAGGAGCAAAATCGTAAAGTGCGGTGTATTTATCAATAGCTGTTTCTATTTTATAGTTTGCCAGAAGAAGCTCTTCATTTTGCATTTTCAACTCTGTTTTATACAATTAACGACAATCGCAAGCGCAATTATTCTTTAAGGGAAATTTTCGATGCTATTTTCTACTTGTTGAAGACAGGTTGTCAATGGCGGATGTTATTAAGACATTGAATTACAGATTTGATAGATTGACAAAGATATTTGCTGACGGAGGCTATAGGGGTGAATTGACAGGTAATGTAAGATCATTTTTTGGTTGGGATATGGAAATTTCGCTCAGGACAGATAAAGTATCAAACTTTCAGGTCTTGCCAAAGCGTTGGATTGTGGAAAGGACATTTTCCTGGTTTGAAAGTTACAGAAGATTGAGCAAGGATTTTGAATTCAACCCGGACACAAGTGAAGCGATGATACAGTTGGCGATTATCAAGCTGATGCTTAACAGAATTAATAAATGAAATTTAAACAGTTTCTTATATTAATTGGTAAAGATGGCAAAATCAGGACAAAGGAAGCTCCACGGCCAGTATCAATTACACAAGTTTCTGAAGCTATTGATAAACTACTTGCTGAATAAAAAAAACCTAACCATAAGCTGGAAATAAAATTATAAATTTGCAAGAAAAGGAAAATATAAAATGACGATAAAAGCAAAACCATTCATAAAATGGGTTGGTGGGAAAACCCAACTAATTGAAAGCATTGAAAAGACTTTGCCTGAAAATTTTGCAAAATTAAATAATGTTACTTACATCGAACCATTTGTAGGTGGCGGAGCTGTTTTATTTTGGATTTTGCAGCAATACCCGAATATTACAAAAGCTATAATTAATGACATTAATCCTGATTTAACAATTGCCTATAAAACAATAAAAGAAACTCCTTCTGAATTAGTTCAATTTTTACAAATAATTCAAGATGAATATTTGCCATTGAATGAGGAAAAACGAAAAGAATGCTATTTAAATAACCGGGATAGATTCAATACAAAAACTCTTGATTCGGTTGAGAATACTGCATTATTTATTTTTTTGAACTGCACATGTTTCAATGGTTTGTACCGTGTAAACAGTAAAGGGCTTTTCAATGTACCCTTTGGACGATATGCTAATCCTAAAATTTGCGATAAGCACACTATTTTTGCAGATAGTGAACTTTTGCAAAAAGTAGAAATATTGACCGGTGATTTTGAGGAAACCTTGAAATATGCTTCAAATAATAGCTTCTTTTATTTTGATCCACCTTATAAACCTTTAAGCGAAACATCAAGTTTCAATTCTTATTCAAAAGAAGATTTCACCGACCAAGAACAAATTCGGTTAGGAAATTTCTGCAAAAAAATAGATATGCTGGGATATAACTTTGTTTTAAGTAATTCTGATGTAAAAGGTAAAAATCCAAACGATGATTTTTTTGATGATTTGTACGAGCAGTTTAATATCATCAAGCGAGTTTATGCAACAAGGATGGTAAATGCAAATACTAAAAACCTAAATTTGGGTGTCTCCTTGGTGGGGCGAGCTTTCCATCCCCATATTTTTGTTCGTTTTTATCAAAAAGGATTTTCACTGCAATTCATTACGCAATTAGTTACATAAAAATGAATTTAACGTTTAATACAAATTTAGCTGAAGGATACACAAGTAATTCTCAAATCGCAAGATTATTGACAGAGAACTGGGTTTTGCATAATTCATATTGTCCAAGATGTGGATATTTGCAGCTAAATGAATTTGAAAACAATCGACCTGTTTCAGATTTTTATTGTAAAAAATGTAATGAAGAATTTGAATTAAAAAGTAAATGCGGAAAACTTTCAAATACAATTACTGATGGGGCATATTCTACAATGATTGAGCGTATTAATTCAGAAAACAATCCAAATTTTTTCTTTCTTACTTACACTAAACAATGGACAGTAAACGATTTTTTTATAATTCCCAAACAATTCTTTACCCCAGAAATTATTATTAAGCGTCCACCATTGGCTGAAACAGCAAGACGAGCAGGTTGGATTGGATGCAATATTGATATTTCAAAAGTCGCAGATGTAGGAAAAGTATATTTGATTAAAAATGCAAAAACAATTAATCAAGAAATCGTAAAGGAAACATTCAATAAAACTTTGTTTTTGAGAACAAAAAGTAAAGATGCAAAAGGTTGGATTCTGGACATAATGAATTGTATTGATTCGATAAAAAAAGAAACATTTACACTTGACGAAGTTTATAAATTTGAGCAAAAACTAAAATCAAAATATCCAAACAACAACTTTATCAAAGATAAAATCAGACAACAATTACAGGTTTTAAGAGATAAGGGAATTATTGAATTTACAGGACCAGGAATATACAAAAAGATACGATATGAAAACATATGACATAGAAGTTCAAGAAATCTTATTGAGAGTAATAAATGTTGAAGCCGAAAATCAAAATGATGCAATTTTAAAAGTAAAAGAAATGTATTGACGACATATACAAAAAATAAAACAAAAAAATGAGTTATAGTGCGTACGTAATTTGCAACTGCTATAAAGACGGTAAAACAAGTGAACCACCACACAAAGAGTTCTTACGATTTGACGAAGACGGTCTTTACTTGGACATACCCGATGAACTTTGGCGTAAAGACGAAGAAAAGGTTTATCAAATGGACGCAGAATTTGACGAATGGAAACAGACAGCTTGTGAACACGAAGAAATGGAGTTGGCTTACGAATACCTTTCCAACATTTCTGGTATGGGTGCGTTTCGACACATTGTCAAAGAACTTGGCGGGAAAAGCAAGTTCCCAATTTTGACAGAATACTTACCGACAGCAAACGGTGGAGTGTTACCCAACGAGTTCGTTCAACAAGCACTTGACGAATTATTGCTTTTAGAAAAAGAGCAAACTGTCGAAGAAAAAGTGGTTCTGACACTTATTGGTTTTTCGTTTTCACAGCATACAACAAAAATACTTATGGTATTGACAAATACGGTTTTTTCATTCTTGAAAATGTAAAGGAAAAAGGCGAAGAGGTTTCTTATGTGATGTTTCGTTCAAACAATTTTATTCAGCAAGCAATTTCAAAAGACCGTTACAAATTTGTTGACATTCTAAGTGGAGAAAGTTTTGAATGTTCTGTAAAGCTTCACCCTAACGAAGAAGAAGCGATAGACGATTATGAATTTGAAGTGCAAATGGAACGAGTTGGTATTACCAGTGAATATGAATATATGATTGAGCCATTGAAACGACTTGCAAAAGCATCAATTGTTTCAGGCAACCCAATTCATTGGACTTGACAGAAGAAATAAAACAACGAACCACCAAATTTTGATTTAATAATGATTGTTTATATATGATTCCAAAGGATATAGAGAGCATTTTGAAAGAGTTGTCCCAAGAGTATAATAACCCTCAATATTTTTCCAAAGACCCTATAATTATTCCTAAATATTTTGCAGAAAAACTGAATTCCGGTCAGGCCACTCTTCAGGATGTGGAGATATCCGGGATACTTGCTGCCCATTTGGCTTGGGGACGAAGGGAGATGATAGTGCGCGACTGTAACAGGATGCTAGACGAGATGGAATGGCAACCATACAACTATATTCTGAAAGGAAAATACAGAGATGATAACAGCAGTTTGCACAGAACAATCAAGTGGAGCGAGTTTGCCGGAATATGCAGAAATCTGAATCTCTTCTACTGCGGGAACAGTTCGCTTGAAATGGTTGATGCCGGTAGAATACGGACAATGATTTTCGGGCAGAGGGGTAATCCGAAAGCGGCTAACAAAAAAATTCATATGTTCAGACGATGGATGGTGAGAGATGACGGCATTGTAGATCTGGGAATCTGGAAAACGGTTAAACCGTCAGAGCTTATAATTCCATTGGATGTTCACGTACACAGAACTGCTTTGAAACTGGGAATTACCCGCAGAAAATCGGCTGACATTACGACAGCAATGGAGATTACAGATTTTCTAAAAAAACTCTTTCCCGAAGATCCTTGCAAGGGTGATTTTGCACTCTTTGCATATGCTGCTACAAAGAATCAAAAAAATGGTTAAATTTGAACTTTAACGAAAGGATGGGTAAGCTGTTTATTATATCGGGATGTAACGGAGCCGGAAAGACAACTGCTTCATACACTATACTTCCGGAGATGCTGGAGTGTAAAGAGTTTGTGAACGCAGATGAAATTGCCAAGGGTATATCTCCTTTTAAACCTGAGAATGTTGCAATTCAGGCGGGGAAGATCATGATAGAGCGGATTAAAAACCTTATTGCAAATGGCACAGATTTTGCACTCGAAACTACTTTGGCGACCCGAATGCATGCGAATGTAATTAAGTTTGCACAGGAAAACGGATATAAAGTAACACTTGTGTTTTTTTGGCTAAACTTGCCAAGCCTTGCAATTGAGAGAGTTAGGATGCGCGTAGAATCGGGGGGTCATAATATTGAAGAAAAAACTATACGAAGACGATACGAAATTGGAATAAAACACTTATTTTCACTTTATATTCCGCTTTGCGAATATTGGATGATAATAAATAACTCAACTTTGCCTCCCGAGCTGATTGCAGAGGGGGGGAAAAACCAGGAACCAAAGATATACAATAAACCAACCTACAATAAAATAATTAATTATGAGCGAATTAGAGACTAAAGAACTTAGAGATAATATTCTCAATGGTTTGAATATCTCCTTCCAACGTCTTATACAAGAAAAGAAGAAGAATAATTCGGAGCTTGTTTTCTCAAACAGAGGAAAAGTAGTCAAAATTAAGGCGACTGAATTATAATTTAGTATAATTGCTCCGAAATAGATATTTAGATGCTGATAAGAAGTATTAGTATACTACTGATGAATATACTCTTCAGTAGTTTTTTATTTTCACAGGTCAGGTTCTCTTCCGCCTTTGAATCCGGAAGTCTGGGCGAAGTCAAGCTAATTGATTCCAACTGGATATCAGTTTCTTCAAAAGATTCAATTCTTGTACTCTCCTATGATATAAGTTCCAGGTTCGACCCTTTGAATCCGGTTGATACCTCTCTCCCACCAAGCGCACGCTGGTACTTCTTCAAAATGGAAGGGACAAAGGGAAAAATGATATTCCTCAATATTCATAACTCTGAAGCAATCAGGCCTTTTTATTCTTATGATGGAGTTTATTTCCAACGATTTGAGCCAGGAGAGAACGCATCAAAGGGGTTCATAAATAAAATTTTTGCCCGGGACACAGTATATATCAGCCATTTCATTCCATATACATACTCTCATCTTACAAACAAAATTGATCAATGGAATAGGTGTGAATTTGTAAAATATGAGGAGATAGGTAGAAGCCAGATGAATGTTCCCATACACATGCTTACGATTACTGACAGCAGTGTTCCGGATAAGAATAAAAAACGAATCTGGATACACGGACGGGCACATCCGAGCGAACAACCGGGCAGCTGGCACCTGGAGTCAATGATTGATGAGTTGACCTCCTGTAGTGAATATTCAAAAACTCTTCTTAAACAGGCTGTATTCTATATTGTGCCATTCATAAATCCCGATGGTGTAATTGGAGGCTATTCCCGGTCAACCCCTACAGGGGTTAATGTTGAGATCAACTGGGACAGGAATGACTCTTTGACTGCTCCGGAGGTAAAAGCGTTAAAAAAGAAACTGGTTGAACTCACTTCAGAGAAACCGATTGATCTTTTTCTAAATATGCATTCACAAATCGCCAATTCGGTTACCTATTGGATTCACACAGCCGAATCCACATCGGACAGGTCCTTCAGAAATCTGCTGTTGTTCTCAAATCTTACAGTCAATGATAATCCATACTACACCTCAAAGGATCAAAGTTTTTCCGATGTTGCCCCAAGATATGCGGAGGGGTGGATGTGGAACAGATTTGGAGATAGAACCATTGCCGTTACTTTTGAAACCCCATATACCTACTACAGTGAGAATAAGGATGGAGAGTGGGTCTCGATAGAAAATCTTGCCAAAATCGGGAATAACTCATTAAAAGCAATCAGCGATTATCTTGATATATCTACTCCCTGCCGGATTTTAGCAGATCCTCGCTTAGTCACAAGAAACAGGTGGGAAAAGCAGACTGCAAACAACTCGGTATTTTTTGGAGATGACTATTACAAAAGCACCCGGAATAGAGCTGGAATAAAGATAACTGTGCCCTATTTGAAAAAAGGTAATTATAAAATCTATAGTTGGAGTGTAGGAGCTGCCGAAAAAACCAGTCCTGCGGGAACAAATTTGTGGAAAGAGATTGGATCGCTGAAACATAAAAGGGATGGGAAAGTAATTTGGAGAACAAAAGCTTATCAAGTTGGTGAGAGTGTAGATAAAATCCTTCTGGTAAAATAAGTTCAAAAAATTTGGTTGGTCGTCTAATTATTTCATACTTTTGTCAGACAACGCGGTAGTAGCTCAGTTGGTAGAGCATCAGCTTCCCAAGCTGAGGGTCGCGAGTTCGAATCTCGTCTACCGCTCAATATGTTATTTCAGTACTGGATCGGCCCATATTTTACCACCATGCTTTAAAACAAGCTCCTTGCAAAGCAAAAGCATTTTTAGATATTTTTGTACAAAAATATACCCCAATGATAGAACCTCATGAACTGATGGCTTTTTTTGGTGTCTACGAAAGAGATTTGAGGAGACTTATTGAAATAGCTTTGTCAAATGGTGGCGATTATGCAGATCTATATTTCGAGCACAGCATTTCAAGCGAACTGGCTTTGAGGGATGGAGAGGTTAACGCTGCTGGATCTCATATCGATTACGGGATGGGTGTTCGTGTTCTGTTCGGAGATCAGACAGGTTATGCATATACAGAGATTACCTCTTTAAAGGAGATGGAGAAAGCTGCTAAAACTGCCTCTCAAATTGCATCTTCTTCCGCAAAATTTAAAGCACCTCTAAACGTTAATCATCTTAAATTCACAAATTATTACCCGATTATCTCCCAATGGGAAGATTATCCGATCTCCGGCAAGATTCCCTATCTGCAGGAATTAAATTCTAAAATATTTGATCTGGACAAAAGAGTCAACAAAGTGCTGGCTAGAATATCCGATTCTACATCTCAAATTCTTTTTTTTAATTCTGAGGGGTTACTCGCCTGCGACGAGAGGCCAATGGCATCTCTGGCTGCTACCTGCATTATGGAGAGCAACGGAAAGATAGAAAATGGAACCGCTTCCAAAAGCTTTCGAAGAGGATTTGATTTTCTCACACACGAGTTAGTGGACGAGGTTGCAAATGAAGTTGTCTGCAGAACAGCCTCTCTTTTTGAGGCTATTCAACCTTCAGGAGGAGAACTTCCTGTGGTAATGGGTGCGGGTGGTTCGGGCATTCTTCTGCACGAGGCTATCGGTCATGCATTTGAAGCTGATTTCAACAGACTTAACACTTCAATTTTTGCAGATAAACTCGGAAATAAAATTTGTTCTGATGAAATTTCTGTAATTGATGACGGTACTATTCGGTGGAACAGAGGTTCGGTCAACTTCGACGACGAAGGTGTAGTTGGTCAGAAAACCTATATGGTTAAAAATGGCATACTTACATCGTACCTTCACGACAGGATAAGTGCAAATTACTATAAAACAAAACCTACCGGCAATGGAAGAAGAGAATCGTTCAGATTTATGCCTCTTCCCAGGATGAGAGCCACTTATATGGAAAACGGAAAAAGTAGCGAAAATGATATAATATCATCGGTAAAGAGAGGAATTTTTGTTGATAATTTTTCAAACGGGCAGGTTCAGATAGGAGCCGGAGATTTTACCTTCTATGTAAAATCTGGTTTCCTAATTGAGAACGGAAAGCTTACCCAGCCTATCAAGGATATAAACGTTATCGGGAACGGTCCTCAGGCTTTGGCAGATATCGTTGCCGTTGCAGATAACTCAGTAATCGACAATGGAACCTGGACCTGTGGCAAAGAGCAATATTGTCCGGTTTCATGTGGAATGCCAACTGTGCTGGTAAAAAAACTGACTATAGGAGGGGTTCAGAACTGATGTCGACAAATCCGAAAGATGCAGCGGTTAAGGCTTTGGAGGTATCACTTGCAAAGGGGTGCCAGGCTGCACGCATCTGTCTTAACATCTCTGCCCAGAGTTCCTGCTCCGTAAGGAATGACAAGCTGGATAGACTCCAGCAGTCAACAAGTTCTTCCCTGTACATTCAACTTTTTGTAGATGGCCGGTATGGCACATTTTCGACAAACCGGACAGAACCGGAAGAGGTTGCAAACTTTATTGGCAAAGGTATTGAAGCTACCCGGTTTCTCACTCCCGACCCTTGTCGCTCATTACCGGACAAGGCACTCTATTATACTGGAGGAGGCGAAGATTTAAGACAATATGACAGTTCTGGTGAAGCTATTGAACCAAAACAGAAGTTGAGTATTGCATTTGGTTGTTCTGCTGAAGTTTTGGGTAAGGATAAAAGAGTTGTTACGGTTAACAGCGAGTACGGAGATTCCGATGATTATTTTTATATGATTGATTCTCAGGGTTTCGACGAGGAGAGTCATGAGACGAATTTTACGCTCAGCGCCGAATGCTCAGTAAAAGGCAGAGGAGATGCAAGACCGGAGGCCTGGTGGTACGAGGGTGCAATGTTCTTCGATAAGCTGAAAATAGAGGGTTGCGGGACCAAGGCTATGGAAAGAGCACTAAACAGGCTAAATCCTATAAAGCTGAAGTCCGGTAAATACAACATGGTTATTGAGAACACTGTCTCCAGCAGATTTGTCTCCCCTGTGGTATCTGCATTGAACGGATCTTCAATCCAACAGAACAATTCGTTCTTAAAAGATATGCTCGGTAAACAGGTTTTCTCACCTCATTTTACCCTCTTTGACAATGCACATCTTGTTGGGGCTGCCGGGTCCAGATACTATGACGGTGAAGGAGTAGCTACAAAACCAATAAACATCATTGAAGATGGCGTTATAAACACCTATTTCATAAATACATATAATTCGAAGAAGTTGGGGCTGCCGGTAACTGTAGAGGGACCATCCGTACTCAATTGCTATATGGACAGAAGCTTCTCTTCATCCCAGGAAAAAAATCTGGATTATATTTTATCCAAATGTGGTTCCGGAATATTTGTGACCGGGTTCAACGGAGGTAACTCCAACTCCTCCACGGGTGACTTTTCATATGGTGTTGAGGGCTTTTTCTTTGAAAACGGGAAGATCTCCCATCCAATCAAAGAGATGAACGTTTCGGGTAATATTATAACACTGTGGAATAACATTGTTGAGATTGGAACAGACCCAAGAAATACAAGCAGGTGGTTAATTCCCACTCTTGCATTCGAATCTGTCGATTTCAGCGGTAAATAAATTTAGCACAATATTTGCATAGAGATTTTTTTCAAATTTTAAATTATATCAAATGAAAATCGGCACAAACAAGGTTGTTGCACTATCATATACTCTTGTAGTAGATGGAGACGTAATGGAAACAGTAAAAGCAGACAAACCAATGGAGTTTATCTTTGGTACAGGCTATCTTCTTCCAAAATTCGAAGAGAACGTTATGAACAAGGAGGCCGGAGAGAGTTTCGACTTTAAACTCTCTGCCAAGGAGGGATATGGCGAGGAGAATCCTGATGCTATAGTTGAACTTCCAAAGGATATGTTTATGGTTGACGGCAAAATTGAAGAGGGACTGCTCACCATAGGGAATGTGCTTCCGATGCAGGACTCAGACGGTAATCGTCTTCAGGGAACAATTGACGAGATAAAAGATGATGTAGTAATTATGAACTTCAATCATCCTTTGGCAGGTGCTGATTTGCACTTTACCGGCACTGTCGTTGCTATTCGCGAAGCAACCCAACAGGAACTCACACAGGGCCTTTTTGGCGAAAAAGCATCTTCATGTAGTAGTGGCGGATGCTCAGGCTGCTCTGGTTGCGGTGAATAAATCACACGGGGACGCACAAATAAAAAGCGGTAGCAGATTGACAACCAGCTACCGCTTTTAAATTCTGGTGACCCCGACAGGATTCAAACCTGTAACCGTCTGATCCGTAGTCAGATACTCTATTCAGTTGAGCTACGGGGCCGAAATAAGGGAATTATTCCCCTAATTCTTTAGCTACGTTATATTTTCTCTCTTTGATACGAGCCTTCTTACCAGTAAGTTCTCTGAGATAGAAAATTCTTGCACGACGAACTTTACCGCGTTTGTTAAGTTCGATAGAATCGATAAAGGGAGAGGCGATCGGGAAGATTCTTTCTACACCCACACCGTTTGACATTTTACGAACTGTAAAGGTTTCGGTAGAACCGGTACCTTTTCTCTGGATAACCACTCCGCGATATTTCTGAAGACGCTCTTTGTTCTCCTCTTTAATTTTATAGGTAACGGTAACTGTATCTCCGGCTTTGAAAACTGGAAACTCTTTTACCTCACCGGCAAATGACTGTTCTGCAATTTTAATTAAATCCATTTTTATCAATGTATTAGCGCAACATTACAGACTCCTGCGTTCTTATAAGCGGTTGCTTTTTTTATTTTTTGGAGTGCAAATGTATGAATTTATTTCTACAAACCAAAATTAATTACTTAATACCAGCCTTGTACAAGGCTCCTCCTATGCAGTCATATCTGGCTCCTGTTACAGACGAGAGACAGTTTGGTATATTTTTAACAAACAGAGCGCCCAGGAAGGCAAATATCAGAGCCTCCTTAAAGTTTACAGTTTGAGCATTCGGTACAAAATATTCACATTGCGGTGCGTTGGAAGACATTCTCTCCACAAGATATTTGTTAAATGCGCCACCTCCGGTTAGAAGCACTTTTCCTCCCTTAATATGTTTACCAATCTGAATAGCAACGTGTTCACAGAAGGTTGCAAGCTTGTCGTTAATTGTAAGGTAGAATGAATCCATCAATGGAATGACAACATCCTCTACCCACTCTCTGCCTAAAGATTTTGGTCCGTTCTGGTTGTAGAAATCCAAGTTGTTAAGCTTATTCAGAAGCTCCTTGTTTACTTTACCTTCACGCGCCAGGTTCCCGTCACGGTCATAGTCCAGACCAATTGTTCTGGTGTAATGGTTTAACACATAGTTTACCGGAGATATGTCGTATGCCAGGCGGTAACCGTTGTTCTCGGAGGAGATATTTGAGAATCCCCCCAGATTAAGACAGTAATCATAATCTCCAAAAAGATTACGGTCACCGACAGGAACAAGTGGAGCACCCTGACCCCGGAGTGCAACATCGGTCGTTCTGAAATCACATATTGTATCTACTCCGGATTCGGCAGCGATACCTGCTCCCGATCCTATCTGGGCTGTAAATTTTTTAGAGGGTTGGTGAAAAATTGTATGGCCGTGAGAGGCTATATAATCCGGTTCTGCGCCATTTCTCTCCATAAAAGCCTTAACCCTTTGACCAAGGTAAAGACCATAGTCGGAATTAAAAAGAGCATACTCCAACGCGGTCATATTCTGAGCATTTGCAAGTTTTTCCTTGACATCCCTGGGATATTTCTCAGCTTCTGCCTTGATGATATTATAACTCCATTTAGTACCCTGCAAATTAAACTGCACATAGCAGATATCGAGCCCATCAAGAGAGGTGCCGGACATTAAACCAATAATTTTTACCATATAAATGAAGTATTTACAGTATTTATATTTTCTCTGTTGTCACTCACTGTAATCAACATGGTGTGGGTAATACCTTTGACAATTTTTTCAGGGTCCAGAGCAACGGTGAGGCTCCTTGTCTTTGCGTCGAAGTTAGCTAAAATCCATTTACCATCTATATAAACTTTGTAAGATCCGATACCCGAAAGGTCATCCGATATTGTAAACTTGATAGTTTTTCTTGAGGAGAGGTTCTCTCTATCTTTAAAACCTGGGAAAACTTTTGGGGCTAATGTGTCAATTGCAACTAAGAACCTTCCGAATGAACCTATAGACGTCTCTATATATTCCCCTTTCCACTCTCCGCCAAGTGATCCATAGCTCCCTTTTTCATCGACCACAGATATAACCGCCTTTTTTCTGAGTCCGGATGGTATGTCTGGTTTTAAAGAGAGTCTGGCATATACCTGAATTGGTATGTTTTCATCTCCCAGCCTCCATAAGGTGGTACCATTAAAGAGAGATGAATCTACCGTGAACAGGATTGAACTGTATAGAGAGCTCATAGGAAGAGTGAGTTTCATCGTTTCCGACTCATAACTGTTAGGAATGAACCAGGGCATAATTTTGCCGCCGGCCAGTGTAGCAGAGTCCCGTTTTGGTGATGTCGCACCGGCTCCCCTTTTGACCGTAAAGGTGCGGGTTGCCCTGTTTCCTTGATAATCCAGTAGTTCTACCTTTACAGTATGTTCGTTGTTGTCGTGCAAGATGAAAAGACCGTCATTTTTAGCCGTTATGTGTGTAATCAGAGCATTCCCGGGCTCAACCCAACTCTTAACCATCGATCGGCCGTATTGCTGTTTTTCGCTATACTCAACCAAGGCATTTATGTATCTTCCCTTGTCGAATGGAATTTCAACCGGAGAGAATGTAAAAATCTTTTCATTATCCAGGTAATAGCTATAGTTTGCAATCGCTAACCTGGCTCCGGTATTGTTCATTCTGTCTGCTGCATCAACTGCAACATAAAAAGTATCCGGAACAACCGTAACGCTTTTAGCCGGTTCTGTATAGCTTTTTACAAGGGTTCTTGCCGGTAACGATTTGATGTCGGAAATTGCATAAAAGTTTACTCTCCGTATCTGCGGTGAAAGATTGTCCAAAATATTAAAGCGCCCCTCTTTAACCGGGTCTAACGGAATCTGTGTTCCGGTATCACGAATCTCAAAATGAAGATGAGGACCTCCGGAAGAACCTGAGTTTCCTGTCCGTCCTATGAAGTCCCCCCTTTTTACCGGAAATTGAGTAGAGTCCAAATCGATGTTAATAGCAAAGCTCTCGGCCTCATATTGTTTTTTCTTTACCCATCCGGCAATTTTTGGAGCATAGTCCAAAAGGTGTCCGTAAATAGAGGTTTTCCCGTTCGGATGTTGGATGTATATTGCATTACCATAGCCAACAGGCGAGATACTGATCCTCGAGACGAAGCCATCATAGATGGCATAGATTTTTGCTCCCACTACACCTCCTGTTCTAAAGTCAAGGCCGGCGTGAAAATGGGTAGCTCTCAGCTCCCCGTAACTACCGGATAGGGATGGGGCCACATCCAAAGGAAGACGAAAATATCCGGGGGCTGTAGTAGCCCCGGTGGTTGTACTCTGGCCCGATAAAACAATAAAAGTGAACAATGAGGCCAAAGTGAGGACGAAGTATCTCATGAGTTTGTAATATTAAGAAAACATTTTCTTCATTCTGTCGAAGAAGTTTCTGTCTTCTTTGTTAGGATTTGGTTTAAAATTTTCGGAATTCTTTAGTCTCTCAAGAAGTTCACGTTCTTGCCTCTCTAACTTCTTAGGTGTCCATATTTGAATATAGACAAGCAGGTCTCCGTTACCGTAGCCGTTAACATCCGGGAGTCCTTTTGACCTTAATCTCAATATTTTACCGGATTGTGTACCGGGTTCAATTTTAATCCTCAATTTGCCATCTACAGAAGATACATCGGCATCACTGCCCAAAATAGCGTCAGGTATAGAGATAAACAGGGAGTAAATCAGGTCATTGCCATCTCTCTGCAATTCCGGATGCTCCTCCTCTTCAATTACCACCAACAGGTCTCCGTTCACCCCTCCTCTTTTTGCAGCATTTCCTTTGCCCTGTACTGTCAATTGCATTCCTTGTGCAACACCTGCGGGAATCTTAAATGAAATCTCCTCCATCTCTTTCACAAGCCCGTCACCACCACATCTTCCGCAAGGCTTAAGAATTGTTTTCCCCTCACCGCCGCAAACCGGACAGATGGAAGCTGTCTGCATAGTTCCCAGAATTGTTTGTGTTACCCTTGTCACCTGCCCTGTGCCTCTGCATGTTTCGCAGGTATGTATGTCTGCTTCGGACTTTGCTCCCCTGCCATTACATTCGCGGCATATAACCTGCTTATTTATTTTAACCTTTTTCTCAGCTCCGTGTGCAATATCTTTAAGATCAACTCTTACCCGGATACGAATATCGGAACCTCGATTTACCTTTTTGCCGCTTCGGGACGAGCCGCCAAATCCGCTAAAACCTCCAAAACCACCACCAAAGTGTCCACCAAAAATATCACCAAACTGGCTGAATATATCATCCATAGAGAATCCTGAACCGCTGAACCCTCCACCGTTAGATGCACCACTCATTCCAGCATGTCCAAACTGGTCGTAACGAGCCTTCTTGTCGGGGTTACTTAAAACATCATAGGCTTCGGCTGCCTCTTTAAACTTCTCTTCGGCCTCTTTGTTACCCGGGTTTTTGTCCGGATGAAACTTAAGGGCAAGTTTACGGTATGCCTTCTTAATCTCATCTGCAGAGGCGTTTTTGGCCACACCCAGTACTTCGTAATAATCTCTTTTAGCCATTTTCAATATTTTAAATGCCAACTACAACTTTGGCAAAACGGATAACCTTGCCATTTAGGGTATACCCCTGTTGAACTACATCAATAATCTTCTTCTTGTTAGCTTTGTCGGGAGCAGGAATCTGGGCGATTGCCTCATGAAAATCCGTATTAAGCTCTTTGCCTATAGACTCAATCATTTTAAGACCCTTGGTTTCTAAATAAGCGAATAACTTATTGTAGATAAGCTCCGTTCCCTCAATTGCCACAACATGGTCACCATCAGTTTTGTGTAAAACATCGAGAGCTCTCTCAAAATCATCCAGAACCGGAAGTATCCCCTTAATGGTTTCTTCACTTGCTGTCATAACCAAATCCAGTCTCTCTTTTGCCGAACGCCGGCGGAAATTGTCGAATTCGGCTGCTAAGCGCAAATACCTGTCATTCAATTCTGCAATTTTTTCATCTGCACTCTTCTCTTTTGACTGCTCTTTCGCTTTTTCTTCTGGTTGTTCCGTTGGTTGTTCCGTTACAGCTTCCGTTTGTTGTTTGTTAGTAATGGTTTCGTTCAATTGCTCTTTTGCTGGTTTTTCCGTGTCCGGAGTCTGATCGTGCTTGTCTCTCTTTTGTTCTTTCATCACAAAATATATATTTTTGTATTCTCTTTTTTTTTGTAAAGATAATCACAAAAAATTTGCCAAATGGATTTATAAGACAAAATGACACTATGTTTAGTTCTCTTGGAGATTACCTTCTGAATACAAATCCGTTTTCGCCAACTATGATCACAATACTGATTTCGGTTGGTTTTATTGTAGGTTTTGTTAATACCCTTGCAGGAATGGCAACTGCTCTCTCTTACGCTCTCTTTATGGCTATGGGAATGCCTATAAATGTTGCTAACGGTACAACCAGAGTAGGTGTGCTTACCCAGTTTGCAGTCTCATCCTTTATATTTAAAAAAGAGGGCTATCTGGACACTAAGATTGGCACTAAGGTGGGAATACCGGTCGCTATCGGAGCATTGATAGGGGCACAACTGGTGGCGGTTCTCAATCCAAAAATCATTGAAGTTGTTATGGGAATTCTTCTGCCGGTAATGGCGGTTTCTATGATCACAAATTCGAAGCCTTCTGTAAGAAAAGTAAATGAAGACAAAGATAAACTCACTCCATTTAAGTTCATTGTATTTATAATAGTCGGTATATATGGTGGGTTTACCCACGCAGGGGTAGGTATACTGATAATCTTCGGGAGTGTATACCTCTATGGTCTTGATATGCTTAAGGCCAATGCAATCAAGCAGTTTGCAGTTCTTCTCTACACCCCTCTGGCTCTGGCTGTTTTCATCTGGCACGGTCAGGTAAATTGGCCTGTAGCCCTGATCTATGCCATAGGTAACGTTGCAGGAGCCTTGATTGCCTCCAAAGTTGCGATCAAATGGGGAGTTAAATTCATTAACTGGTGTGTTGCCATTGCTGTTCTCTCTGTCTCATTTTGGCTTATCTATAAACAATTCTGACCGATTACTGATATTTTCGCAAGAAGCATCTGCAAGGGTTTTCTATATCTTTGCCGGGTGATTATTTATGAGCCCTAACATTGTAAAAAAGTATAATTTTTTTTGACAATCAATTTATTGTATTATATTTACAGCGATTTTTTATCCTTAGGACTAAATGAAAACCAGCTCCAACCTTAAAAAATTCCTGTTATACCAGCTTCCATATATCTTCTATATCTCCTTTCTCCTTTACTGGTTTTACGACACCTTTTCAGATGACAGGACTATAAATTATATTGCTATGGGATTGGCAATGGTAATATTTGTGCAATTTGTTTTCCAGAATACTATTGCAGGAGTCTCAATGGGGATAATCGGAATGTTGGTCAGCTCTTTCTTTTTTTTCCACCTGCAGACAATAAGTTTCATTATCATTCTTTTCTCTTTCTTAATGGGTCTGTTAATAACAATTACCAATCTTAAAAAAAAAATTCATAGAAAGGCACACACTTAAACTTTTTTTTTACCTTTGTTGTCAATAAAATTTTCACAAAGAAATGGCAGAGCAAATAGTGGGTCACATCTCTCAGATTATTGGTCCGGTTGTGGATATCAGCTTCGAAAACGAAAATCCTAAAAGTCAGATTGTACTTCCCGGAATTCACGATGCAATCAAGATAGTACGCTTGAACGGTCGTGAACTTATTTTGGAAGTACAACAGCATATCGGAGAAAAAACGGTAAGAACAGTTGCAATGGATTCTACCGATGGTTTAAGACGCGGAATGGAGGCGGTCTCTTTAGGGTCATCGATTCATATGCCAATAGGAAACCAGATTAAAGGTCGTCTGATGAATGTCGTAGGTGATGCGATAGATGGTATGGGTCAGCTTGATATGACCGGAGCATACTCTATTCACAGAGATCCGCCAAAATTTGAAGAACTTCTGGTTACTAAAGAGGTTCTCTATACAGGAATCAAGGTTATTGACCTGCTGGAACCATACTCTAAAGGCGGCAAAATCGGACTTTTCGGGGGAGCTGGGGTTGGCAAGACAATAATCATTATGGAGCTAATTAACAATATAGCCAAGAAGAATAATGGTTTTTCAGTTTTTGCCGGCGTCGGGGAACGTACAAGAGAGGGAAACGATCTGTTGCGGGAGATGATAGAATCCGGTGTAATTCGTTACGGAAAAGAGTTTAAAAAAAGCATGGAGGAGGGCAAGTGGGATCTTACCAAGGTAGATAAGGAGGAATTATCGAAATCACAAGCCACTCTCGTCTTCGGGCAGATGAATGAACCTCCAGGAGCCCGTTCAAGTGTAGCATTATCCGGGCTTTCCGTTGCAGAATCCTTCAGAGATGAAGGAACCGAAACAAATGATATACTCTTCTTTATAGACAATATTTTCAGGTTTACACAAGCTGGTTCTGAGGTTTCCGCTCTTTTGGGCAGAATGCCCTCGGCTGTTGGATACCAACCAACCTTAGCAACGGAGATGGGTACTATGCAAGAGAGGATCGCGTCAACTAAAAAAGGTTCTATAACTTCTATCCAGGCTGTTTACGTTCCTGCCGATGACTTAACCGACCCTGCTCCGTCTACAACATTCTCACATTTGGATGCCACTACTGTTTTGAGTAGAAAAATCTCAGAACTGGGTATTTATCCGGCTGTGGACCCATTGGACTCTACATCCAGAATACTTGATCCGCTTGTCGTGGGCGAAGAACATTATCAGACAGCCCAGCGAGTTAAACAGATATTACAAAGAAACAAAGAGTTACAAGATATTATTTCGATTCTTGGAATGGAGGAGCTTTCAGATGAAGACAAACTGATTGTAAATCGTGCCCGCAGAGTTCAGCGCTTTCTCTCTCAACCTTTCTCTGTAGCCGAACAATTCACCGGAATTAAAGGAACTATTGTATCTATAGAGGACACTATCAGAGGCTTTAAGATGATATTAAACGGAGAGGTAGATTATCTCCCAGAGCAGGCATTCCTTAATGTCGGGACTATAGAAGGGGCGATTGAGAAGGGAGAGAAGATGTTAAAACAGGTATAGTGTCAGGAATATGAAGCTTATCATTCTACAACCAGATCGTACTGTATTTAACGGAGAGGTCTATTCCGTAGCACTTCCCGGCAAGGGTGGTAAATTTGAATTGCTAACCAGGCACGCTCCTCTGATATCCACATTAAAACCAGGAGATATAAAATACCGCAAAGGAAAGAGTGATGCAATTGAATTTTTGAGCATTAAAGGCGGTTTTATAAAGATAAAGCAAAATGTAATAACCATTTGCATAGATTAAATAAAATGTTTGACAAAGTCCATTGGAAACTGATATTTGTTCTACTGTTTTTCTATATAATAGTGGGCTTGATAGTTGGGCTGATAATGTATCATTATTACCCCGATTACTATTTCAGTTGGTATCCTGCTATTCCGGGTTACTTCACTTTAATGGGATTAGTTTTATTCAGATGTATGATTGTATGCAGAAGAAATAACCCAAAAAAGATAATAAATGTATATATGATGATGAGGGGGATTAAGCTCTTTATCACTTTGCTTTCATTACTCCTGTACACTTTATATATCGATGTAAACACATTCGAGTTTGCAATGGTTACTCTCGGTTTTTACTTTTTTTATCTGATTATTGAGACATATATATTTATTAAGTTTGAGAAGGAGAGAATCAAAAAATGAACCACAAGTTTAAAATAATTGCATGCCTTCTCTCCATATTGCTTTTTTGGGGAACACCATTACAGGCAGAAGATATAGATGCTAAACAAATGGTCTTTTCCCATATTGGGGATTCATACGGATGGCACATTACTACATGGGGAGAAACCCATATTACCGTTCCGTTGCCCGTTATCGTTATCAGCAAAACAGAGGGCTTTAATGTATTCCTCTCATCCAAACTAGAAGAAGGCGAAACTTATAATAATTTCAAAATTGCAGAGGAGGGCAAGTACGCCGGTAAAGTTGTAGAAGTTACCCCTTCGGGAGAGCTGGTCAGACCCGTAGATCTCTCTATTACAAAGAATGCACTTGCTCTTATACTAAACAGCATTATTCTCATTTCGATAATAATGTTTGTGGCAAAGTGGTACAAAAAACAACCGGTTTCTGCACCAAAAGGGTTTGTCGGAGCTATGGAGATGTTCATAATGGATGTCCATGACAGCATAATCAAGCCAAGTGTCGGAAAGGGCTATGAAAAATACGCGCCCTACTTACTTACTGCGTTCTTCTTTATCTTTATCAATAATGTAATGGGGCTTATTCCAATTTTCCCCGCAGGAGCAAATACTACAGGCAATATTGCCATAACAATGGTTCTGGCTCTATGTACATTTTTTGTTGTCAATATTACCGGTACAAAAGAGTACTGGAAGGAGATACTCTGGCCGGATGTGCCTGTATGGATGAAAGTACCAATACCACTTATGCCAATTATAGAGATATTCGGAATCTTTACAAAGCCGTTTGCGCTGATGATCCGACTCTTTGCCAACATTACAGCAGGGCATGCGATAATAATATCACTGACATCTCTTATATTTATTACAGTAGCAATGGGACCCGCAGTTAATACCGGGATGACCGTATTGTCGGTAGTCCTTAGTATTTTTATGAACTGCGTTGAGCTATTGGTTGCCTATATTCAGGCATATGTATTTACTATGCTCTCATCGATATTTATAGGACTGTCACAAGTAGAAAAACACAAAGTAGAAGCTTATTAATAATTAACAAACAATAAAATATTTAAGATTATGTTTCTGTTTACATTTTTAGAGGCTGCAGTAGCCAACCTTGGTATAGGCACATTAGGTGCTGCATTAGGAGCAGGTTTAGCTGCTATCGGAGCAGGTTTAGGAATTGGTAAAATCGGTAGTTACGCAATGGAAGCAATTGCCCGTCAACCGGAAGCCGCCAACGACATTAGAATGACTATGATTATAGCATCGGCATTGATAGAAGGTGCTTGTCTTTTCGCAATCGTAGTCTGCTTCCTGGCTCTTTAAACCTTATAATATGTCACTACTGCTACCAGATGCCGGTTTACTGTTCTGGATGATAATTTCATTCGGTACTGTATTTTTTATCCTGGCAAAATATGGTTTCCCCGTTATCGTTAAGATGGTAGAAGAACGAAGGGCCTATATTCAGAAGTCCCTTGACGATGCTCGTCTTGCAAAAGATCAACTCAATAATTTAAAAGTAGAGAGTGATGCAATTATTAGCTCTGCAAGGGAGGAGCAGATGAAAATTCTTCATGAGGCCAACCAGATTAAAGAGAATATTGTCAATTCCGCGAAACAGGAGGCAAAAGAGTTAACTGCAAAGCAAATTGATGATGCCAAAAGAGAGATAACAAAAGAGAAAGAAGCAGCGATTAGAAGCATACGGTTACAGATTGCGATGCTCTCTGTAGAAGTTGCAGAAAAGGTTGTAAGAACAGAATTGAGCAAAACGCCGGCTCAAATGGATATGATTAACAGATTCTTGGAAGAGACATCCGAATTGAAGTCTTAAAATAATGAACAGGGGTATAATTTCTACTCGTTATGCGAAAGCTTTGTTATCTTACGCCCTCGAAGAGGGTGTAGAGGATAAGGTGTACACTCAAATAAAGCAACTATTCAAAAGTTTTAATGAAGTTCCGGAACTGGCAAAATCATTGGTAAGCCCAATCTTCTCTCATGAAAATAAAGCATCAATGATTAGGACTGCCTCTGGAGGTACGGTTTCCAATGAGTTTGATCGATTTATAAACCTCGTATTAACCAACAAGAGGGAACATTTATTATGCTCTATTGCTCTTATGTACACCGTATTATATCAAAAATCCAAAAACATAAGCATCTGCAGTCTGGTTACAGCAGTTCCCATTTCAGATGAAGTTGAAGAGAGGATTAAGAGACTGATAACAGGTAAAACACATGGCTCTGTAGAGTTGGAGAAGAGTACAAATCCTGATATTCTTGGCGGATTCGTATTTGAGTTAAACTATAATCGTTTGGATGCAAGTGTAGCAACTCAGTTAAAGCGGATCCAGACACAGTTTTTAGCTATAAACAACAAGTAAATAACAATATATGTCCGAAAATATAAAAACAAGCGAAGTTTCCGAATTATTGAGGTTGCAACTCAAGGGAATTAGTACAAAGTTAAACTTCGAAGAGGTTGGAACAGTTCTTCAGGTGAGCGATGGTGTTGCCAGAATTTACGGGCTGCTAAACGCAGAGGCAAACGAACTTCTTGAGTTTGATAATGGTATGGAAGCGGTTGTCATGAATTTGGAAGAGGATAATGTTGGTGCCGTATTACTGGGTTCTTCCTACAAGATTAAAGAGGGAGACAGAGTAAAACGCACTGGCAGGATAGCCTCAATTAATGTTGGAGAGGGTATGTTGGGAAGAGTTATCAATCCACTGGGGCAACCTCTGGATGGCCTGGGTTCAATAGATGGAGAGGTAACCGAGATGCCTTTGGAGAGAAAGGCACCTGGTGTAATATTCAGACAGCCGGTAAACGAGCCCCTGCAAACCGGGATAAAGGCGATAGACGCAATGATTCCTATAGGGAGAGGGCAAAGAGAGTTGATTATTGGTGACCGGCAAACAGGTAAAACATCTATTGCAATAGATACAATACTTAACCAAAGGGATAACTTCCAAGCCGGAAAACCTGTCTATTGCGTTTATGTCGCTATCGGACAGAAAGGGTCTACTGTCGCATCTATTGTGAACCTGTTAAAGGAGAAGGGAGCTATGGGTTACACAGTTGTTGTTTCTGCAACAGCTTCCGATTCTGCAGCGATGCAGTATTTTGCTCCATTTTCCGGAGCAGCGATAGGAGAATACTTCAGAGATACCGGACGCCACTCCCTTGTTGTTTATGATGACCTTTCAAAACAAGCAGTAGCATACCGTGAACTATCCCTTATTCTTCGTCGTCCATCCGGACGTGAGGCCTATCCGGGAGATATATTCTACCTGCACTCAAGACTTTTGGAGAGAGCTGCAAAAATTATCAATCAACAAGATATTGCTGAGAAGATGAATGATCTTCCAGAAACTCTTGCTGACAAGGTTAAATGTGGAGGTTCTCTTACCGCGCTTCCGATAATCGAGACACAGGCCGGCGATGTGGCAGCCTATATACCAACAAACGTCATATCTATAACTGATGGTCAGATATTTTTGGACACAAATCTTTTTAACCAGGGTAACCGTCCTGCTATAAATGTAGGAATATCTGTATCCAGAGTGGGTGGTAATGCACAAATAAAGGCAATGAAAAAGGTTGCCGGTACATTAAAAATCGACCAGGCTCAATACAGGGAACTTGAAGCCTTCACAAAATTCGGGGGTGATCTGGACCCTGTAACCGCTCGTACAATTGATAAAGGGCAAAAAAACACTCAGTTACTTATACAGTCACAATACTCACCAATTCCTACCGAACAGCAGATCGCTATTTTATATTGCGGTACCCACGGACTTTTAAAAGATATTTCTTTAGATAAAGTTGCCGAATTTGAGACAGATTTCATTAACAGTCTAAAAAGCACAGATGTTCTGGAAAAGCTGAGAAATGGAATTTTAGATGATAGCGTTACTTCTGTCATCGAAAAAACAGCTGCAACTCTAATTGGCATTAAGAACAGAAATTAAGAGATGGCATCACTTAAAGAGATAAAAATCAGGATAGCTTCGGTAAACAGCACCCTTAAGATAACTTCGGCTATGAGGATGATTTCATCTGCAAAGTTGCATCGATCACAATCTGCTGTAAAAAACCTGATTCCTTATAAAAATGCACTTAATGATATTCTCATTGAGACATTAGCCGGTCAGGAGGGCATCCAGTCTCCTTATTTTGAGGTTCGCGAAATCAAAAGAGTAGCAATTATCGCTGTATCCTCCAACTCTTCTCTATGCGGAGCATTCAATGTAAATGTCGAAAAGATGGTCAAAAGTGTTATCGAAGAGTATAAAAATTTAGGAAAAGATAATATCATTCTTTTTCCGATAGGGAAAAAGATATCCAAGGCTCTGAGCCGTCATTATTCCATTGAGAAAACCGACTTTAAAATGGTCGATAAGCCCAACTACACCGAATGTGCCGAGTTAGCTTCAAAATTGACGGAACTATTCAGAGACAATGCTATTGATAGAGTCGAAATAGTTTATAATCACTTTAACACAACAGCTAATCAGGTAGTAACTAGAGAAAGGTATCTTCCAATGAACTCTTTTAATGATGTAAAAAGCCTTCCTACTGACTATATTCTCGAACCGGACAGAGCGGGAATAATTGAGGAACTTCTCGACAAAGTTTTGACTTATAAGATTCTTGCAATTTTAATGGATTCGAACGCTTCTGAACATGCTGCCCGTATGGTTGCTATGCAGCTTGCAACAGAAAACGCCAAAAAGTTGATTCAGGAGCTGACTGTACAGTACAACAAGAGCCGTCAACAGGCAATAACCAACGAACTACTCGATATTATGGGTGGTATGGCCCACTAAGATTTTATAGATTTCGAACCAGGTGATGCTTAAGAACCCTAGAACCACACATATTGCAGCTTCCAGGAAGCTTATGCTTTCAAACTGGAACAGGTCAAGTAAAAACGGAACATTCAGTATCAGTATCAAAAAGAATATTGCTCCCCCTACTACCCATTTCACACTCTTGTTTGGTGATACCAATATCCGGAAGATATTGCTGGACCATGATCTGTTCGAAAGTATAACCGCAATATTTGAAGATATCAGCGTTACAAATGTAAGTGTTCTTACTTCATTTTCGGAATATTGCATTTTAAGACCAATGAAATAGACAAACAGGGTTATCAAAAGTATCCCGATACCCTGGGAGCAACTAAGCAATATTTTACCGATTCCAAAGAAAGGTTCTTCAACAGATTTTGGCGGTCTTGACATCACATTTCGCTCCTCCTTCTCTGCCTCAAAAATAATTGAACAGGCAGGATCTATGATCAATTCCATAAAGACAATGTGAATCGGCCATAAAATAAGCGGCAGGTCTGCAAAAAAGACGGGTATCAACGATAGCCCCGCAATAGGTACGTGTATTGCAAAAATATAACTCAGAGCTTTTTGAAGATTATCAAAAATTCTTCTGCCCATTTTTATTGCCCCTACAATAGATTCAAAATTGTCGTTCATCAGCACTAATGAAGAGGCCTCCCTCGCAACGTCCGTACCCTTCTCCCCCATAGCAATTCCGATATTCGCAGCTTTTAATGCCGGCGCATCATTTACTCCGTCGCCTGTCATAGCAACAATTTCCCTGTTTTTCTTTAAAGCATTCACTATTTTTAGCTTCTGTTCGGGTACTACTCTGGCAAAAATGTTAACATCTCTAATCTTTACACATAACTCGTCTTCATTCATAGCATTCAACTCGGGTCCCGTTATGCAAAGTTCCGGATGTTTTAATCCTATCTCTTTTCCTATATTTATGGCAGTTACAGGATAGTCTCCGGTAATCATTATTACCCTTATGCCTGCCTTATAGCACTCTTTAACGGCAACCGGAACACTCTCTCTTATAGGATCGGAAAGCCCGATAAGACCCACAAATTCAAAATCAAAATCGTGCTGGACCAGGGGAAGATCTTCCGGAAATATTTGTGCCTTAGCAACTCCAAGTAGTCTGAGTCCCGAAGAAGCAAAGTCAGACACAGCTTTTTCGTAAACAGATATTCTCTCCCGGTCTAAGTGACATAAGTCAAAAATTGCTTCTGGTGCCCCTTTTGCAGCAATAACTCTTTTATGAGTCTGTGGATTGGAAAATACTCGTGACATCGCTAACATCTCCTTGGAAAGAGGGTATTCTTTTTCCATTACCCAATCCTTGTGAATATGCTCAGTGTTTTGCAGATAATTATCGCCAATATTTGTTATAGCTCTCTCCATTGGGTCAAATGGGTTAGTCTGGCTGGAGAGAATCCCATATTCAATAATTTCGTGGAACTGCTCAGGGAATACTTTTGTTGTAATTACATCCACAGCAAATTCTCCGTTACTATTATATAAAGAGTTTACTGTCATTTTATTTTGAGTCAAAGTTCCGGTTTTGTCTGTGCACAGTACTGTTGCAGAACCAAGCGTTTCAATGGCGGCAGGTTTTCTTGTAAGGACAGATTTTTTTGACATTCTCCAGGCGCCCAAAGCAAGAAATATTGTAAGGACAACCGGAAATTCTTCCGGCAACATTGCCATAGCCAGGGTAATGCCAGATAGAAAGCCTTTTAAAAGATCTCCTCTTGTAAAAGTATATACTACAATAACCATAACACAAAGAAAAGCACCGCCAATCGCGAGTCTCCTCACAAGTAAACCCATCTCCTTTTTAAGCTTGGTGGGCTCCTCTTTTACAGATTCCAAAGCATTGCCGATTTTCCCGATTTCTGTTTTAGATCCTGTAGCAGTAACTTCGAAAATTCCGTTTCCCTGAACAACCATTGAACCGGAATATACATAAGGTATATCGTCTCCTCCGGGAATCATCTCTGAGTCACTCTCGGACCATTCTCTTTTCCTTACAGAAACCGATTCTCCGGTAAGCAGAGATTCGTCCACCAACAGATTCACACAGTTCAATACCCTGCCGTCAGCAGGTACCCTGTCACCCTCTTGCAAAACAACTATATCTTCCATTACAACTTCTCTTCCGGCAATCCTGACAGTTTCTCCATCCCTGATCACCAATGCTCTGGGGCTTGCGAGGTCCTTTAAAGCATCCAGAGCCCTCTCTGTTTTTCTTTCCTGGAAGTACTCGATGCCCATTATGACAATTACGAAACTCATAAGCATAATGCCCTCCTGAATATCTCCCAATACAAGATAAAGAGAGCCGCAGGCGACCAGCAATATAAACATAGGTTCTTTCAATACGCCCAATGCGATTTGCCAGGCTCCCCTTTTTTTTGACGATGGCAATTCATTGTAACCATCAATATCTTGTTTTGATTTTACCTGCTCTTGTGAAAGACCGTGATATCTGTGGGGCAAAGTTGTTTTTTCCATAATAATTAGTATAGGCTAACAATATAGTTAAAAAAATTACCTTATTGTCTTGTTAATTAATTCAATCAATTTTTCTAATTCTTGCTTGTCAAGTTTCTTTGAGAAACGTTCTGCAATGGACTTGTGGGCAAAATCGTGAGTCTTATTAAGCTGAAGTCCCTTTTCAGTAAGATGAAGATGTGTTGTCCTTCGGTCCTGGTCGGAATGCACTTTATACACACACTCCCTATCTATAAGTTTGTCAATCGCTACTGTGACGGTGGGTTTGGAAAGCTTCATGGCGGTAGCCAACTCAGTCATATTAGGATTACCCAACCTACCTATCTCCTCCAGGTAGTGCATCTGGGTTTGGGTGAGACCCGTAGTATTGTATTTATCCTTGGCCCTCTCCTCCATCTGAGCCATCATATTGGAGAGCTCGGATATTATGTTGATAAGATTCTTCATTCTGCAAATATAATTAGTTTATACTAACTAACAAATAAATTCAAGATTTATTTGTTACCATTCTGGCTGGTCAAAAAAGATGCCTAAGTAGAAATTACATTTTGTCGTTACTTCCCAGCACCTCAACAATCTTATGTTTGTATAGCGCTTTTAAAGCATCGCGGGCAGGGCCGAGGTATTTACGCGGGTCAAACTCTTCTGGCTTTTCTGCAAACACTTTTCTGATAGCCCCTGTCATTGCCAGACGACCGTCCGAGTCGATGTTAATCTTACATACGGCACTGGCTGCTGCTTTACGAAGTTGTTCTTCAGGAATACCTATTGAATCTTTAAGTTTACCGCCATATTTGTTGATTTCAGCTACGATCTCCTGCGGAACGCTTGATGACCCGTGAAGAACGATAGGGAAACCGGGGATTCTCTTTTCGATCTCTTTAAGAATATCGAGACGTATTTCAGGTTTCTGGCCCGGTTTAAACTTGAAGGCGCCATGTGAAGTTCCGATTGAAATTGCAAGTGAATCTACACCGGTCCTCTTCACAAATTCCTCTACCTCTTCAGGTTGTGTATATGTATGGTGTTCTGCAGAAACTTCATCCTCTACCCCTGCGAGAACTCCAAGCTCCCCTTCTACTGTAATATCATACTTATGAGCATATTCTACAACTTGTTTTGTAAGTTCTACATTTTTATCAAAAGGAAGATGTGAGCCGTCAATCATAACCGATGAAAAGCCCATATCAATACAAGACTTGCAAAGTTCAAACGAATCACCGTGGTCCAGATGGAGCACTATTGGAATATTCTGACCAAGCTCTTTAGCATATTCTACAGCACCTTGCGCCATATAGCGCAACAGGGTCTGATTGGCATATTTTCTGGCTCCGCTTGAAACCTGAAGGATCACAGGAGATTTTGTCTCAACACATGCAGAGATGATAGCCTGCATCTGCTCCATATTATTGAAGTTAAAAGCCGGAATTGCATATCCGCCTTTAACTGCCTTAGCAAACAGTTCTCTAGAGTTTACTAAACCTAATTCTTTGTATGAAATCATAATATAATAAATTTATAATCTTAATCGCTGCAAAGTTAACATAAAAATTTAACTTTGTTTTCAAATTAAACATTATGAAACCGCAAGTGCTTCAGGAAACTAACTGGAAAAGAGTTAAAGATGAGGAGTTTAAAATAGCAATATTACCTTGGGGTGCCACCGAGGCTCACAATTATCATCTTCCATACGGAACTGATACCATTTTAGCGGAAAAAATTGCTGCAGATGCTGCCGGAATTGCCAATAATGCCGGAGCAGGATGTATCGTTTTTCCGTCAATAGCCTATGGTGTCAATACCGGGCAAATGGAGGTGAAGCTATGTATGAATATGAGACCCTCTACCCAGATGGCAATTATACGCGATATCCTTGAGGTTTTGGACAAGCATAGTATTAAAAAGCTAGTCATTCTGAATGCCCACGGAGGCAACGCATTTGTTCCTATTATAAGAGAACTCTCTCTTGAGTATCCGCATATTCTTATGAGTTCAATAAACTGGTGGGTGGTCTGCAAACCCGAGGGATACTTTACAGAGGCCGGAGATCACGCCGGAGAGCTGGAAACAGCCTGTATGCAGTCCGTCGCTCCGGAATTAGTTCTGCCGTTAGATAATGCCGGAGATGGCGCCGAAAATAAATTTACTATTGATGGATTCAGGGAAAAATGGGCGTGGACACCCCGCAGATGGATATATATAACAAAAGATACCGGTGTAGGAAATCCTAAGTTTGCCACTACGGAAAATGGAGAGAGATTTTTGAAGTGCTGCACAGAGAAGATAGCAAAATTTTTAATTGATCTCTCAAAGATTAACAATGAGAATGAGCTCTATGAACAGTAACGGTAAAAAAAACATAGCAGAGCACAGAGTGCTTATATTTTCCGCTCCGTCGGGTGCAGGTAAAACTACTGTTGTCCATCATCTTTTAAAAAAATTCGACTTTCTCGATTTTTCAATATCGGCCACATCCCGTCTTCCAAGAGGAGAAGAGATCGATGGCCGCGAGTATTTTTTTCTAAGTAAAGAGGAGTTTAAAAAGAGAATCTCGGCAGGCGAATTTGTTGAATATGAAGAGGTCTATATGGGATACTTCTACGGCACACTCAAAAGCGAAGTCGACCGCATCTGGTCCAAAGGATCTATTATTGTCTTTGACATTGATGTAAAAGGGGCTCTTAACTTAAAGAGGCTATACGGTAACAATGCACTCTCTGTTTATGTCAGACCACCTTCAATAGAAGTTTTACGTGAACGTTTGACAGCTCGCGGTACAGAAACACCTGAAGCAATAGAAAGACGGGTTGCAAAAGCAAAAGAGGAGCTCTCTTATGCAGAATATTTTGACAAGGTGTTGGTAAACGATAATCTTGGCAAGTGTCTTCTCGAAGCAGAACAGGTTGTTAATAAGTTTTATTCAGAAAAATAGTCGGATTTCATATACAAATAATATGCGGGTCGCTCTCTATTTCGGTTCATTCAACCCATTGCATATAGGTCATATAGCCATATGCAGGTTTCTTATAGGTTCCGGTGAAGTGGACCAGGTTCGGCTGGTAGTAAGTCCGCAAAATCCACTTAAAGGGAGCTATCAAAACCAAAACGGAACAACTTGTCTGAAACACGTCCGGAAGGTGGTTGCCAAAATGGATAATAAAATTATTGTTTCAGACATCGAATTTTCGCTTCCAAAACCTCTATATACAATTAAAACACTCCGGAAATTCAGTGAATTGGAACCGGACAATAAATTTATCCTCATTATTGGAGCGGATAATTTACTAATTATAGAAAAGTGGAACAGTTGGAGTGAGATTTTGGATGAGTATGAGGTTTGGGTATATCCCAGAACCGGCTTTGATGGTCAGAAACTCTGCCGAAAGTATAACGTACGTCTTATTGATGCGCCGTCGGTTGACGTCTCTTCTACCCAAATTCGCGAAGGAGAAGAGGCCGGTATGGATCTCTCTTTTTTAAAAGTCTGAAGTCAAAGCCTTCCAGAGATTGTCATCCGGTACAGGAGCTTCTATAAACAACTCCTCTTTCTTGACAGGGTGAACAAATCGTATGCTGCGCGCATGCAGGGAAATACCGCCATCGGGATTCGAACGTGTTGCACCATACTTAAGATCGCCTTTAATGGGGCAGCCTATCTCTGCCAACTGGCATCTTATCTGATGATGTCTTCCCGTAAGCAGTTCTACCTCCAGAAGATGATAGCGGTCGCTGCTTGAGAGAAGTTTATACCTAAGGCGAGCCTCTTTTGCATTTTTTTTTGGAAGCAGGTTTGCATAAGACTTATTCTGTTTTTCGTTTCTTACAAGGTAATGTATGAGTTCTGCCGAAGGATGTTCAGGTTTATTGGCTACAACGGCCCAATATTTTTTTTCTACCTCACCATTACGGAACATCTCGTTCAACCTTTTAAGAGCTTTGGATGTCTTTGCAAAAACGGCAATTCCGCTCACAGGACGGTCCAGTCTGTGTGAAACTCCTATAAAAGCCGCACCGGGTTTATTGTCTCTCTGTGCAATATAACGCGAAATTTTGTCACTTAAAGGTTCATCACCTGTTTTATCGCCCTGGACAATCTCTCCGGATCGTTTATTGACAACAATCAAATGATTATCTTCATAGAGAATTTCCAAATCAATATTGCTCCTGATCATTCGGAAACTCTCTGTTTTTAATGTCACTTATATAATTCTTTACAGCCTTAAGCATCTCATCGTGGAGGTTGTGATACCGGCGAAGGAACCTGGGCGAAAATTCCTGTGTAAGCCCCAACATATCGTGCATTACCAGAACTTGTCCGTCTACCCCGTTTCCTGCCCCAATTCCTATAACTGGAATTTTTAACACTGAGGCAACCTTAGTCCCCAAAGAAGCAGGGATCTTCTCGAGTACGATAGCAAAACAACCTGCCTCTTCCAGTAGAATCGCATCCTCAACAAGTTTGTTTGCCTCTGCCTCCTCCTTAGCTCTCACACTGTATGTCCCAAACTTGTGAATGGACTGAGGTGTGAGCCCCAGATGTCCCATAACGGGGATACCGGTTGAGATGATACGGCTTACAGATTCAATTATCTCCGACCCTCCCTCTACTTTGACAGCATCCGCCTCAGCCTCTTTCATAATACGAATGGCACTTGAAACAGCCTGCTTTGAGTTTCCCTGATATGTACCAAATGGCATATCTACAACGACCATAGGATTCTTTACCGCTTTTACAACGCTTTGTGCATGATATATCATCTGATCCAGAGTTATAGGAAGAGTAGTTTCGTGACCTGCCATTACATTTGCAGCTGAATCTCCTACAAGTATGATATCTATTCCGGCCTCATCAATAATTTTGGCCGATGTAAAATCGTATGCGGTCAACATTGCTATTTTTTCGCCTTTTTGCTTCATCTCTAACAAACTATAGGTTGTGATGATGCGTTTTTTTCCTTCTACAGACATTTCTGAAATTTTATTAAAATTCGCCACAAAGCTAATTAAATAATTCAGATGGAGTGTCTGACACCTTGTCAGTTTTTTCCTTTGGCACAATGTTCGATGTAACAAAGAGAAAAGTAAAAGAAAACAATTAAAATTTTATCAATATTATGGGAAAAATTATTGGAATTGACCTTGGAACTACAAACTCTTGTGTGGCTGTGATGGAGGGAAACGAACCCTCTGTTATCATTAACAGCGAAGGCAAGAGAACTACTCCTTCTATCGTTGCCTTTGCAGACAATGGCGAAAGAAAAATCGGCGACCCTGCAAAAAGACAGGCTATCACTAATCCTACAAGAACGATCTTCTCCATCAAGAGATTTATGGGTGAAACTTACGACCGTGTCCAGCCAGAGGTGCACCGCGTTCCTTACAAAGTAGATAAAGGCGATAACAATACATCGAGGGTAAATATTGACGGCCGTCTTTATACTCCCCAGGAAATCTCTGCAATGATACTTCAGAAGATGAAAAAGACAGCAGAGGATTATCTCGGACAGGAAGTTACAGAGGCTGTAATCACCGTTCCTGCATACTTCAGCGATTCACAAAGACAAGCAACCAAAGAGGCTGGAGAAATTGCCGGACTTAAGGTGAAAAGAATTATTAACGAGCCTACTGCTGCTGCATTGGCTTACGGCCTGGACAAGATGCACAGGGATATGAAAGTAGCAGTTTTTGACCTTGGCGGCGGAACATTTGATATTTCAATTCTTGAATTGGGAGAAGGTGTTTTTGAAGTAAAATCTACAAATGGCGACACACATCTTGGAGGGGACGACTTTGACCAGATGATCATTGACTGGTTGGCAGAGGAATTCAAGAGTGAAAATAGCGGCCTTGACCTGAGAAAAGACCCTATGGCGCTTCAAAGACTTAAAGAGGCTGCTGAAAAGGCAAAAATTGAACTTTCCAGCCAGACATCCACAGAGATTAATCTTCCATACATTATGCCGGTGGACGGAGTACCTAAACACCTTGTAAAAACCATCTCCAGAGCTAAGTTCGAGCAAATCTGCGACTCTCTTATCCAGAAAACCGTTGAGCCTTGCCGCAAAGCCCTGAATGATGCAAATTACAAAGCAAGCGATATAGACGAGGTACTTCTGGTAGGTGGTTCAACCCGTATCCCTGCAATCCAGCAGCTTGTTGAAAAGTTCTTTGGTAAAGCTCCGAGCAAGGGTGTAAATCCCGACGAAGTTGTTGCTGTAGGTGCTGCTATTCAAGGTGGTGTATTGGCCGGTGATGTTAAGGATGTACTTTTACTGGATGTTACTCCACTTTCACTCGGTATCGAAACCTTTGGTTCTGTAATGACAAAACTTATAGAATCCAATACTACAATCCCTACACGCAAATCTGAAGTTTTCAGTACTGCAAGCGACAACCAGCCGTCTGTAGAAATTCATGTTCTACAGGGTGAGAGACCTATGGCCAAAGATAATAAGACAATAGGCCGTTTCCATCTGGATGGAATAGCTCCTGCCCCAAGAGGTATTCCTCAAATTGAAGTAACATTTGATATCGATGCAAATGGTATTCTTAATGTATCTGCAAAAGATAAAGGTACAGGCAAGGAGCAGAAGATAAGGATTGAAGCCTCAAGCGGATTGAGTGAAGCTGAAATCAAGAGAATGCGTGATGAAGCAAAAGCTAACGAAGCCTCAGACAAAGCAGAAAGAGAGCGAATTGACAAGATAAATGCTGCCGATGGAATGATCTTCCAGACAGAGAAAAATCTTAAGGAGTACGGCGACAAGATACCTGCCAATAAGAAAGGGGCCATAGAGAGTGCTCTGTCAACTCTTAAAGAGGCTCATAAATCGGGGGATACTTCTGCAATAGACAAGGCTATGGAATCGATGAATGCCGCATGGCACGCCGCTTCCGAAGATATGGCCAAAGCTGCTCAAGCCGATCCGTCTGCCGGTACAGGAGCCGGGACAAATTCAGATAGCACCAGCTCAAACAACGGAGGATCAGGCAACAACGGTTCAGACAAAGAGGTGACTGACGTAGACTTTGAAGAGGTAAAATAAAAGCCAAAAACAAGGATTAATTTCCATATACAAACCGCTGTAAATATTTAGTTTACAGCGGTTTTTTATTGTATTTTCTTCGCTTGTTTATTGTTTTTATTTTGACGGGGGTAAATTTTTAACTCCCCAATTTTTATTGGGTTTATCACTTAGCCAGAGTTCCAATATTCCTCCTTTTTGGAATGTTTTATGAGTAAACCAGAAGTCATTCCACTCATTTCCATTTAGTTGTGCTTTATCAATATAGGTGTTTTTTTCGGAGTTGTTATGGGTTTTTATTGTAAAATACTCGCCTTCGTAGTATTTTTTGTCTAATTTTATGGTAATTTCATCGAAAATTGGCGTTGTGATTTCATAAACAGGAGTTACAGCTTGGTTGCCTTGTATATTGAATAATCCGATTGCCATAAGCGCACTGATACCTCCCATTTGCCCCTGATCTTCATCGTGTCCTCCATATCCCAAATCGGGTGTAATTCCACTGTATGCTTGCTGTTGCACTCGTCTTGCCCAATACTGCGTGAGCCAAGGTTGATTAGCATAGCTGAAAACGTGTGCATTGGAGCACCCTGGTTGGTTTGCGTAACTAATGTATCCGTTTGAATAACCAAATACAAAGTCATTTTCTACCGATTTTTCGAAAGCAAAGTTTAATTTTTCGCAAAAAGCATCGTTTCCACCCATTTTTTTAGCTAACTCCGGAATGGCGTGTGAAACTCCCCACGTGCCTTGCCAAGCGTTTGCTTCTACCCAGCCATCGCCATTTAATGGGTCGTTGTGCATAAATTTTCCATTTTTATCCTTTGGAAATAATAGTTTCTGGACTGGTTCAAAGTTCTTTTCCCAATTGCGTGATCGGTTTAAAAAATATTTGTAATCGTCCTGATGATTTAATTTATAAGCCATTTGTGATGCTCCCCAGTCTTGAAACGATGCTTCAATGCCAATTCCAACATTGTTGGACCACCATCCATTTTTGATGTAAAACGCAACGTCTTCTTTGGAACCTAACATTCCACCCGGCATTAAATTTCGTTTTATAACCTGAAACGCGTGTTCGGGCTCGGCTTTGGTGAGTAATCCTTTCATATATGTGCTGACAATCAAATTACTTGCCGGGCAACCGGTCATAATGTATGAATAACCGCCGCCGCACGGTCCGCGTGGCAATAAATACCCGTTATTGGCATATTCTATCATTGAAGCGGACATTTCATCCAATACTTCAGGCCAAGCCAATCCCCATAAAACATTCACATTCCACTGAGTGAGCCACCAAGCATCTGAATTATACATATTAAATTTAACGGATCCGTCTGCATTTTTGGGAAGTGTTTTTATCTTAAAAATGGCATCGGTAAAGGTGCCTTCTTTTTTACCTTCCGTTCTGTCGGGATAATCACCACTTACGTCGTTAATTTTTTGTCTGCCAAGCAGCACGTGCCACAAATCAGTATAAAATTTTATTTGCTGACTGATTGTACCTCCTTTTACATCTATTTTGCTTAACCATTCCTGCCATACGTTTCGGGCATTGTTTTTGGCTTTTTCAAAATCCCAATTTGCCAATTCTGTATTTAGATTATTACGAGCATTGTCAATGGTGGTGTACGAAATAGCCACTTTCATTTTTATAAGATCGTTTTTCGCTAATTTATATTCGGCACCTAAACAGATTTTTTCACCTTCGAGCGTGTTAAAATTTGTTTGTTCATCGCCCTCTTTCCATCCTTTTAAAGTGAATGGCTTGTCAAATTGGATAACGAAAAAAACCTTTACATCTCTCGGACCACCCCAAAACCTATCCACAGTACTTACCGAACCTTCAATTTCGTAGTCGTTTACTTTTTTGATTTTAGCGTCTTTCATCACACAATTACTCACTTTGCCGTTCAAATTAATGATAATGCGTGCATCAGTGGCTTTGGTATATCGAAATTGATAAAAATTAACTCGTTCTGTAACAGTTTGTTCTACCCATATTTTATTTTCCTGAAGCATTACTCTGTGGTATCCGGGTTGTACAATTTCATCATCGTGGTTAAATTTTGCTTTCCAACCTTGCTGTCCAAGCGTGGTTTTTTCATTCACGGTAGCAGGCATTATTTCAATACCGGACATCATCCACGAATGGATTTGTTCAAACCCTAAAATTTCAGTTTCGTTGTAGTTATAACCACCACCGTTTTGATTTTTATTTCGGGTCAAAGGGGCACTACTTGCCATACCGAAAGGCAAACTTCCGGTAATGAAAAAAATATATCGTCCCCGGTTGGTTTCAATGTACGGATCAACTAAGGCAACTTTGTCCTTTGCTTGCTCCGGTGCCGAAAAAACCTCTATTTCGGACAATCCAACATCCTTACCAGTACCATCGGTTACAATAAATTCCACCCAATCTATTTTTTTTGCCAGAAAGTTTACGGCTTTGCCCTCACCATCGGCAGCCAGTTGATTAACACAAATAGTGGTTCCATCGCTGAATAACAATTTTCCACCACCTACATTATCGTAGAGATTTGCTCGGTCGTATAGAATTATTTTATTTATAATCTGAGGTTTGTCCCAAGTTAATTTGACCCAAGGATATCGCATTTCGCCCCACGAGGTTAAAATTCCATCACAAGCCCATTCTCCCACACCGTCTATTCCAATAGTTCCATCCACGCAATTTGTGGCTGTGTATTGATCATTAAGTGATGTGGATGCTTCAATTTTTGCCAATGGAGCAATATTGTCGGTTGTGGCAAAACTGAATTGATGGAAAAATAGAATAAACAATGGAATTATAAAATATTTTGTTTTTGCGTGCTTTTTCATCGTTGAAGGTTGTGTTTAAAAAAATTGAAATACTTTTTTCATGAAAACCACTTTTTTTGACTACTTCAATGTGTATTTTAAAGTAATAAATCGAGGGCGATAAAGATGCGAATCTTTTTTAAGATCTTCTTCAAAGAATTTAAGTGAATTTACATTGTAGCTGATTACCAATTCACCTTCTTTGGAGAAAACAGGAAGTGCTTTTGCATTGTAGGTGAATATGTTTTTGTTGTCTTTAAATTTCAGAGCCGGGTCGTAAATTTCAACCGGAGTTTTGAATGGTCCTACAGGCGAATCGGCTAATTGGAAGCAGATTTTGCCGTTAAAACCGCTCTGATATACAAAAATGTATTTTCCGTTTGGAAGGGAAGAAACACTTATTTCGTTGGAAGCATTTGTTATAAGTGGTTTTATTTCTGATGGTTTTACTGAAAATGAGTTGCCATTCCAAAATGTCCATTTGTCAAATGCTTCTATATCAGCAGGTTTTATGCGTGCAACATAAATTGTTTTTTCCATTCCTCTGATACCATAAATGTAGATGTAGCCGTCTCCGTTATTTACACCTGCTTCTTTGGTATTTACCAAAATGGCACATCCGAACGTCCCCACCGAATCAATTTTCATCCCTTTGAAAAACGGAATGTCTAACTGACGAATGTTTTTGAATGGCGGTTTTTGTCCCGAAGGAATTATCACGATGTTATTTCCCATTTCCTTAAACCCGAAAGCTTCGTTGCTTATATTTTTAATTCTGTATCCAAAAATGTACAGGTCGTTGTTTTTGGCTTGATTTACAAATCCGTCTCCCATCCAATAGTATTCTCCTTCACCTGCATCGGGTGAATTTGGGATTAGAATTGTTTTCGGTTTGTTATCGCCTCTGTAATCGGCATAAAAAGTAATTGCATTTGAATCGGGCGTGTTTTTGTTGGTAATGGCAAACGAATTGTGGGTCATTGTGAAACCCGGCTGCAATACGCTATTGATAATATTGCCATACATTGTGTCGCCAAACCACAACATAATGTTGGGATTTTTTTGTTCAAAATCTTCTTTTCCATCCAAATTTACGGCATAAATTCCGTCTCCACCAAACCAACCACTATTGCGGTAAAAAACGCTTTCCCATTCCGGTGATTCTATTACTGAAAACGAGGTAATACTATCAGAAAGATTATCACTTTTAGTTTCAGTACCTTGTTTGTTTTTACATCCTACTAATAATAATAAGATGAAAAATGTTTGAATATATTTTTTCATTGTAATTCGTAATTTGATAATTAGTTACGGAACAGCTTCATAGGTGCTTTCAAATACTTCTTTATCGCTTAATCCGAAGATGGATAAATCCATTGTTGTCCAGATAATGAATTTTTCGCTGTTAATCAGTTTAACGGTGTAAACATCCGAAGTAATTTTTGAAGGGTCAAAAATACCGTGATAAGTCATTGTGAATGTTTTTTCATCATCGCTCAGCTTCCAAGTGTCATACACGTTAAATCCATCGTAGGTACAAGCAGATGTTCCAAAGCTAATGTTGTAGGTGCCATCTTGCTTCCAAGTATAAACGTCATCATTCTCACAATCTTTTTTGTCTTCGACAGCAGGGTTGACAGATGTCCACATACGGGAGGTTAATTTCCATTTTCGAGTAAAAATAGTTTGCCATCCGGACATAGCAGTGTTTACTGTTAAATCTTTTTCGGCAAATTCCCCTTTTTTATCCACTACGTGAAAATTAAAACCTACTAATTTTTCTACTTCATCGGGGCTTAATTTATAGTTGAAATTGTAAATATAATCGTTCCCGTTCACTAATGTGGGAGTTATATTTACATCGCCAAATTGCTTGTCTTTTACTAAATTTACTGTTTTATATATCACGATTTTATCCACTCCATTTGGAGAGGTAATATTAAGCGTAGAACTGATGTTTTGTCCTGATTTGCCTGTTACATTATCGGGTTTTAAGCTCAAAATAACGGAAGGCAACGAATCGTCACTCTTGCAGCCAAAAAACAAAATGGCTGCAAAAAGTAATACAATTAGTTTTATATTTTTTTTCATAATAAACTGTTTTTTTAAATGATTATAGTAATGAATACTTCATAATGGAGAGAGGAAACGGAAAATAGATTTTCTGAATTAGATTACTTATAATCAGCATTTTGTTCCAAATTTTTATTCAAATCTATTTCGTATTGCGGAATAGGGAAAATATAATTTTTGGCAGAAGGAGTGATGGTTGGTTTTGCAAGCGGAACTTGCGTTTCAATTTTTTGGAAGCGAACTAAATCAAACCATCTTTGTCCCTCAGCAACAAATTCAAACATTCTTTCCTTTAAAATAGCATCACGGGTTTGTTGTTGTGTTAATCCACTGTAATCGGACAATATATTTAGGTAAGTTGTACCATCGAATCTTGCCCTTTTGCGTATCATATTTACATATTGCAATGCCGTTTGTGTGTTGTTTAATTCGTTGGTAGCTTCGGCGTAAATGAGCAAAACTTCGGCATATCTTATCACCGGAAAATCGTTGCTACTTTCGTTTCCTTTTGGTTCGGCAACTCTATCCCAATATTTTTGAATATACGGTCGGATTGTTTTAACAGATGCATCAGGATTGTGAATTTCGGTAATGAACGTTACGCTTCTTCTGCGGTCGTTTAAATCATAAGCATTATACAGATAAATTGTGGGAATTTGCCAACCTTGTGCATTTTGAACTCCTTCCACACTTAAATCGGAAGGTAATAATCTAACCTGAAATTGACCCGCTTCCCAAAATGAAATTGCACCACCTCCGTCGCCAAAACCGACTGAAAAAACAGCTTCCTTACCACCTCTGCTTGATAATTTGAATACATCGGCAAAATCGTCCCACAAAGCATATTCTTTGGAATCAATTACTTCTTTTGCCGTATTGGCTGCTAATTGCCATTGTTTGTTTGTTAAATATACTTTGGCAAGAATTGATTTTGCTGCACCCCACGTTGCACGTCCTCTACCATTGCCAACAGGATAACTCTTAGGCAAAACGGTAGCAGCTTCGGTCAAATCTTTAATGATTTGGTCATAAATGGCACTCACTTCGCTTTGTGAAGGATACAGTTGTGAATCTTCAGTTATTATTAATGGAACTTTACCAAACATTCTGACTAAATTGAAATAGAGCAATCCTCTGATGAATTTAGCTTCACCTGTGAGTCTATCTCTCAGTGTGGCGTCCATATTTATAGCCGGAATTCTGCTGATGGCAATATT
>Ga0172381_10000622_pt1 | contig 42997 bp, 71 predicted proteins | sample Leawel6488metaG_FD_119754 | JGI IMG/M metagenome (GOLD analysis project Ga0172381, IMG submission 119754) | Leachate microbial communities from a municipal landfill in Southern Ontario, Canada - Leachate well 64-88 metaG | ecosystem: Engineered > Solid waste > Landfill > Unclassified | place... | reverse complement strand
GTAAATCTGTGGCATTGCGTTAACTTGAGCTTCTATTGCCTCTTTTGATGTTGCCGCTATGCTTGGTTGTTCAGGTGCCTGTGGTGTATCTCCTCCACACATAATTATCTCCTATATATTCTTGTAAAAGAATTTACCGTCTCCGGTATCTGCGTAATGTTTATATCCGAACTCTAAAGCGTATTTTTCTTTCATTTCTTTGTTGGGTAAGTCTTTACCGAGAAAGACTAATATTTGTTTATAGCCTAATTTCTTAATCTCTTTCTCTGAATGAATCATAAGATAGAGAGCTTTTTTCGTTCTCTTATATTTCGGACTGAGTATAGCGTGTAAGAAACGGGGTAAGGTTTCCTTCTTCGTCTTTATCTCCCCGTATACTACAATACCTATCAGCTCATCGTTATAATGCCCTGAGATTATATGTTTACAATTCATCCAGTCAAAGGGTTCGTCAAGACTGGAGTTGGCTATCAAAGATTTGATTTCCTCTGTAACCCCGTAATCTCCTATTCGTTTGATTTCTAATTTGTTTTCTAAAGTTAACATTATGCACCCATTGGCAACCAGTAAACTGTTGCAGCTCCTGTTGTTTTATAATAATCGTTTTTTCTTACTGGAAACATAATATGAGCACGATTGCTACTCGCTGTTTCTTGATTGGCTCTTAATGTAGTTGGGGGATTGGATGAATCAGTGTAGCCATATATTATTCCAGCAACTTGTGTATAAGCTAAAACAAACCCGTCTGTCGACACTTGGTAAACCTGGTTATTATTTACAGTAGCCCAAGCTCCAAATCCTGCAGTCTGCCATGAAGCGTTACTAGCATCAGTAGTTAAGACTTTACCCGCATTACCTGTCTGTGAAGGGAGAAGATTATTCAACCCTACCGCCGCTGTTGACGCCCCTGTTCCACCATCTGCAACAGCTACATCTGTTCCTGAAGGGGTATAAGGCGTAGCTGATATAGTAGCGTCTCCGGTAACGGTTAAAGTCTTTGTATTAGCAATAGTAAGCGTAGCAGAAGCCGCTGGGGCTGTGATAGTTACCTTGTTTATTGATGTCGCTGTTGCCACCCCTAATACTGGAGTAACTAAAGTAGGTGTAGTATTAAACACAGCCAACCCTGTTCCTGTTTCGTCAGAGAGAGCGGCAAGAAGTCCTGCTGAATTAGTAAGCTTAGTCTGTAATCCTGTTAACGCCGTTCCACCTACCATTTCAGCATTTAAGTTGGCGACTACAGTCGTAGAGGCTATTGTAAACGGTGCTGTGCCAGTAACAATATCGCTTTCAAAAGTCTGCGCTCTAACCTCAACTGCACCGGCATCCCAGTTGGCCGCTTGAGCAGGGAGATGAGTTAAAAGATAGTCGTGAGAAGTGGCTACGGCAGAGCTGTCTATGCCTAACTTAACTTCTGTTGCAGCAATCGCTGTTCCTCTATCATTCATATGAGCCGCAATAATAGCGTCACTATTGTCCACGAGAGTCGTAAAAGTATCCAGAGAAACTGGGTAAGCCATATTATCCTCCTATTCTTTCTAATATTTTATTTTGAAAATATCTTTTCCAAAATTCTCTATTATGATTAAGTTTATTATGACAAATATTACAAACAGTAGTGAGATTATTTTCTTCTAAATTACATTTATCATAGTCAATATGGTGAACCGCAAATTTTCTTGTATATTCCATTTGAGAAACACCACAAAGTTGACATTGGCAATTATCTCTATTTCTTATTTTATCTTTTAGATTTTTATTAAATTCTGTTGGATAAATCTCCAATGATTTACCATTTACCCAGTTCCAGTTTAATTCTCCTTTTTTTGTTATACCTTGACATTTTTTACTACAAAATTTTGCGTTACTTTTCCTATGTGGAAGAACCCAAAACAATTTTTTACATATTTCACATTCCTTAAAAAATCCTCCACGGTAATTTGGATTTTTTTCTTTAGGATGACTAAAATTTTTATGTTTCCTGCCTATTTGATGTTTATTTTGACAATTTTTAGAACAGAAAAATATTTTGTATGTTGACCTTACCCATCTATATCCAGGAAGGTTTATTTCTTTTTTACAAAATGAACAAATTGTTTTAAATGAAAAACCTTTCCTTCTATTTCTGGGATACATTATTTCTTCTCCTTTAAATAACTTGATTTAGCGGTTATGCTATCGGTCATATCTTTATCAGCGTGAAAATCTTTATCTGGTAAACGCATAGTCAAAGGTCTATTACCTATCATTTCTTTCGTAAAACCAAGACTGATTATATTCCCGTCTTTATCTTCAAGAACTTCTATTTTATCTATCGTGTATGATTTTGTTTGTTTTATGCTTTCGTTACACTTCGGACATTTACAAATATCCCAAGTCCAAGACAAAGGAAGATTGGCATTTAAGATAATATCTTTAATCTCAAACTCTTTACCTTTAGCAAAGTTGAATGTTCGTTTCATATACCTCCTTATGTTTCCGCTGTAAGTATTCCATTTGTAAAAGTGAGTTTTCTATCTACCGTTCCACCACTTGAGTCGGAGACATAATAAACTTTGGTTCCTGTTAATCCAGTTGTAGCCATTGTTTTATACGTTCCCGGCGTTCCCGCTGTTGTGCATAGGCGTAGAGTTCCGCTGACTACGGCTAAATCACCAATTACAGCTGCACCAGAAGGCTCTGATGAGCGATTATAAAGACGAATGTCCGCAATACTTCTCTCTGCTTCTACAGATAAAACTGGTTTCGCTGAATTTCCAAAATAACAAGATACACCAACACCGTATTTAGTTCCGTCACCATATAATGTTCCGTCACCATAAACGGCACCAGGTACACTCTCTCTATAAGCTAAACCGCTGTCCGATATTTCAACCCAGGGAAGTTCGGAAGAGGATTGGAATGTATTACTTATAATTGTAGTATCTATAATAGTCGCACTTTGTATTATCCCATTTGCAAATACAGGGGAAGAACCGTCTGTTGGTAGTTTAAATGTAGCACCGAGAGTAGAGTCATAACCTCGTAGTCCTGAACCGTCCATTATTACTCTGCTTACTGATGGACTTGCGGAAGTTCTTACAGTTGCAGCCGTAACTAAACCTGACGTAACCTCTCCGAGTGAAGCAGATATTGCATCTAATGAACTAACTGATATTTTAGAAGCCGTTACCGCGCCAGCAAGAATTTTGTCAGCTGTTATGGAACCTGCTAAAATTTTTGTTGAAGTAATAGCGTCTGTTTGAATATCGTCAGCGGAAATTGTATTTGAAGCGATATGGCTTGCACCGATAGCGTCTGCCATAATATTCTGACCAGATATTGTTGCGGCGGAAATCCTATCACCAGTAACTGTTCCTGAAGCAATGTTCGAGCCAGTGATTGTTTCTGATAAAATGTGAAATCCTGATATACCACTTACGATAATATTTCCTATAATAGCATTGAGTAATATCGGGTCATACTTTTCACCAAAAATTAAATTATAGGGAGCAGTAACAGTTTGTGTTGGATTAGTAGGTAATATATTGAAATTGTCAACTTTTCCTATAGTAGTAGAACTTTCCGTTGATGAATATCCTTCCACAGCAACATATTTAGCAGTTACACTTGAAGGGTTGGCAACTGAAACAGCATTAGTCCAACTTGTTCCATTTGGAGAATAGTCCCAATAAATTAACCCTTCGCTTTCTCTAATTCTAAGATATTTAAAAATATTAGAATCATAGGTTTCTGTATAATTAATTCCGTTAGTTCCGTCTTCGGCAGTAATAACATTTCCTGCTATTTTCCAAAGTATTATATTGGTGTTAAATGCTACATCATCAGCTAATTCTATTGGCTTTAAATACCACGAAGCTAATGATTGGTTACCAGCGTCTACTACTTCTATTGTTACCTGTGAACCTGTTAAGTCATAAGTAGTTTGGGAATATGGTAAGATATAGCCTCCTGCCAAAGCAGAAGTTAACTCCCATTCACTATTGACTTCAGCAAAATAACAATTACTATCAATATAATATTGCCATTTTGTTTCGTTTAACGAATTATCATTGAAATTATCAGTTAATGTTGAAAATAGAGCCATTATTCCCTTCTATACGCACAAGGCCTTGCGGTTGCAGTTAACTTACTCATTATCAACTGCTCAGTAGAAGTAGCGTCATTTTGTAATTTAAACTTAATATTATCAAATCTACCTAAACCTTTAAGGTTAAACTTAGTGGTTGCTGTGCAAGTTCCTAAAGAAGCGTAAGCCGCACCGTCTACTGATGATGAAACTGTTACGGTGTTACCCGTGCTTGAGTCTACAACAACTTCAAGATAATCACCTATCTTTTTAAAAGCATAGCCAAAGTTTAGTTTCTTAGTTTCTTCCTGATAGTTGATAGCGGTTGCGTTGTCATTAAATTGAGTTGACTTAAAACACTTCTTAACTGTTCCGTCATTCGAATCTCCATACATCAAAACTTCTTCCTCTGCGGAAGTATTCCCTGCGGTCTTTTCAACGTATATCCCCCAACAACCGACGTTCCAGCCCGTAATGATTGACCAGCCTTTAGAAGTAAAGTCATAAACCATTACCGAATCATTATAAGTCGAAGTTCCCGTAGGCACGGCTACATAGAGTTTATTGTTATGCACTATCATCTGGGCGTTAGTAGCATAATCCCAATTTATCGTCGCCACGTAATCATCTATCTCCCAAGACAAAGGAAGTTGCATAGCGTCAGCCATAGGATAAGTCCGAACTCCGTCTCTCGAAAGATAATAGATTACCCCTTGATACTCTAAAGCGCAGTTATAAGCAATGCAACCGTGAACGGTATCTATCGGTCTAAGATTCCAATAGTCAGAAGTATCACCTGAAATCAAGAGTTCGTGTATGCTATCCTCTTTCAGTATGATTAAAGATGACTCCTGATATGGAACCATAGCCATAATATCCGTGCCGTCTCCAGTCGAAACCTTAAAGACATTAGTTGTCCTATCCCAAGTCTGAGGCGCTATGGTATCAGAGAACCAGCAGAAGTCAGGACTTGTTGATGTATTTGCAAGCCACAATCTATTTTTAATATAAGCCCCGACTTTAGCTTTAGGAGGGTCGGTATTAGTATCTCCTTCATCTGTAATAGATGTTCCGTCATAACTAAAGACGTTATCTGTTCCGTTGGACATAAAGAGTTTAGCCCCGCAAACAACAAAAGTAGTAGTTTTAACATCTGCTGTGAAATGGTCTGTAGAGTCTATATCAACCCACGAACCACTTTCTTCAAGAGGAGTTGTAGACTTATATAATCTCTGTCCATAGATAAAGCACATACGAGCATCAACTGACGGTGCTTTAAGGTAAGCCATCTTGATAATCGGAGAAGCACCTAAGTCATCAAGAACAGTAACCGCCCCAAGACGTTTCTTTCTTTTACCCGGGACAGAGGTATCTACGTTGTAAAGAATGGAAGCTTTGTCATCAGGGATAGCGTCAACGGAACCTCTTGTAAACATTCCATTAACTATCTTTTGTTCAAAACTAAGAGTGTTTATTTTAGCCATTATTCAGCTCCACCATATACGCGATTATAGTCCAAGCTTTGCACCAATTCAGTATCTTGTGGCATAAACTGTTCTATCCTTCCAGGTATATCCTGTGTTGCTATTAACTCATTGACCATACCAACCCAGTTTTGTTCTTCCATTGCCGCAAGATTATCTTGTCCATCTTCTTTAAGGCAGTCAACGAAAGCTCCCTGAATAATTTCATTACAGCAGTCTATTAAAGGTATATCATTATCATTATAAAGTGGTTGTATTCTGCGTGTATAGAATAATCTCCAAGTCGGTTGTGTTCCGCTTGCCTTTGGTAGTGGACTAACCTCAATCCATTGGTAAAGAGTAGATTGTTCTGCACGGTTAATCTTTGAAAATACAGTTGTGCTTGTGTTACCTGATACAGTTATTTCACCAGCAGGGGCAGGCTCAGTTCCGTCAGTAGTTCCTATCACTGCACTAATCTTCTGGCTTGCGTCATAAGTGTTTGATGATGTTACAGCCGACGTTCCTGTTAGAGTTAAATTCTCCGAAGCCTCAACTCCGCTTACTAAACCCTTAACCCTTACACATAATGGAGTTACATCTGACGCGCTTGAAGAAACTACTTTTATCTTTTCAGCAACAGAAGCTATTGCGGCCTTAACTGTATATTTTCCTACCGGATAAAACCTTGAAGGGTCACCCACTACCACATTGCCTGTTTGGTCAAAGTCTATAGCATGATAACGGACATAATCCTGTGAGCCTATAATCTTGATGGATTGACCGTTAGTTTGGTCAAATACCGACCATATCTTGTCTATATCTCTGTCTAGAGCATATGCTCGGGTAGAGGCGACTATGGTCATTGTAGTATCGCCAAGGCACTCTTCCCACGGATGAGAACGAAGTATCCTATGATACCTCTCATTACAGAAGTCTTTTATCTTCGGCAGTATATCGTTAGCATTAGTTGTAGAAGTTGCTGTATTTTGTAGACGCCTTCCTACTCTCCTTTGCATTTCCTTGAATGTTATTAGCATTTTTCTTTCCCTTTTTGTATCTACCAATTCCGAGCTTTTGGGTTCGGTCTTTCTTAAACAGGTTTATAAGAAAACGAATTAAATAATCCATAGTGTTATTGGTAGACTAAAATACCGCAGAAACTCTTCCACTATATCCCTTCTCCATATCCATATACCGTTCTGTGGTAAGTAGACATTCAAACAGCCCCAGATGACTGCTAAGGCTATCGCTCTGATAATGATTAACCACCAAGCGATACCGAGTACTATTGCTGGAAGGAAAGCCAAACCAGCAAAAAATCCACTCATAAATAAATTATCTTTGCCTTTATTTATTATTCCCATTTTTATACCTTTCTAAATTAGTTTGGCTTATTTTTCTTTTCGTTTCAGCACTTCTTTTTTTACCATACCAAAATCCTTTATACATTGGATTATTTTTTTTATAGACATCAACACATAACCTTGAACAAAATTTTTGTTTCTTTTTATAGGCAAGGTATTGAGTGCATAAAAAAACTTTTTTACATCCTTTACATATTCTTTTTATTTTCTTAGGATATATCCTAAATTTAACTATATCTAATTTTGGGTTTCCGTGTAAATAGGAATGCTCACTGTTACTAAACAATTTAAGATTACCTAAATGATTATCAGTTTTAATTCCGTTTACGTGGTGGACTACTTCTCCTTTTTTTAAATATCTCCCCAAATGTTTTTCCATTAGTAAAATATGTTCAGCTATATAATTAGATAATCTTTTTGGGTTAGACCTTGGATGATTTTCGCAACGAATAAATCTATAACCATTATTATATGTAATACCTTTTTCTTTTGTTTTATTTTTCATTGTAAAAGTATAGCATATATATAATATTTGTCAACCTATATCCAATCCCAATAACCCATAAGTGCAACATAATGCAGTCCTAATATAATAAGGTATGCCCACCAGAACTGCGTTTGCACCGCACATAGAAGTCCGAAGGCTATCAGTGTTACGGCAGGCACACCTAATCTACGCCATAGTTTATTCATTCCAGAGCCAGACATTCTTCCGAAGATACCAGCTATTATTGAAAGTATTACTAAAATTGTAATCATTTTTTATTACATCCATTACAACCCCAACCAATCAAAGCTTTACAATTATAGTTATTATGAATAATTGTTTCAGCTTTCTCTGATGTTGTTGCGTTTGGTTTAGTGTGAGGTCTAATAGCTGTTACATAAACTGCCCAACTAATTCCAGCGATTAATAGTATAATAGCTATCCAACCAGATACTTTAGACACTAGGAATTTACCTAGTAATATCCACATATAACTCCTATTTAGGTTGCGATACCTGACCCTTTTTAATTAAGAACCACATTGCTGCCATACCCATTACGAAACCAATAAACCAAGCTACTAATATACCCATAGTTACCTCCTATCTCTTAACTCTGCCTTTATAATAATTAAATCGTTGGCTATATCTGTCAATTCCTTTCGGTTTTGTTCAGCCAACTCCCTTATTCTTTTTTCTAACTTTTCAATCCGTTCTTTTGCTTCTTTCATTTAACTGATACCTTGCCCTCTTTTTCCGCTAACCCCTCTGCTTTACCTCTTACATAATTTAAGTCATAAATTTGCGTTCTCATTTCAGTTTGTACGGTTGTCATCGAGCAAACTTTGTATTCCATAACAGAGAACCTGACTATTCCTGTAACTATTGTTCCTATTAAACCTATACAAGATATGGTGATAGCAACTCTCCACTTAGAACCTTCTTTTATATGGTCAAAAAAGTGTTGCATATCAGACTTTATGCTGGCTATATCCTCACACATTTGTATAAGTTTTTTATCGTCCATTTTACTCCTTAGTTGCTTCTACTGGTTTGCTTAATTGATAAGCTATTGCTTGACTAACTTCCTGTAACTGTCTTAAATTGTCTTCTCTCTGTGCAATTAAATCATAGCCTAAAGCTTTTAATTCTGTAACTGACATATCCTTCAATGCTTTACCTACCATTAGACCTCCTTAAGTTTTATTCGCCTCGACTGACCAATCAATATAAACTTTATCCACACACCATATACTTACCCAATCCCAAATCACTACTTCATTTGAAACTTCATTAGCAGAAGCAGCGACACGTCTTACCCTACCTTGTAACATTTCTCCTGCGATTATCGGATTTGTAACATCGTCAGCATTTAGAGTAAAGAATACGCAATAAGCCGTATAAGCTGTTCCACCGCCCATAATAATGGTCTGTTCTGTGTAGCAATCTGAATCCGTAGTTCCCATTACAGTAGTTCCACCGCAAACAGTAGTCTGCCATGAGAGTTCAAATTTAAACTTATCCCCAACGTCCTCTGTTCCTGTAATAGTAATCATCATTCCAAACTGAGGGTCAGTTGTTCCATCCCATCTTTGGGGTATTCTCATTCTGAAAAATAACTGTTCATTTACAGCGGCAGGGTCAGACCATATTGGCATTGAATAACCTACATTAACACCTCTATACACTTCTGTAGGAACACCTGCTATTTTAGCCTGAGATTGTATAAGGTTAGGACGTAGGGTAAGTTTCTTTTTGCTCGTTCCACCCCAAGTTATATCTCCATCTGTAGCTATATTTATATAGTTAGTAGCACCTCCAAGATTGACTGTATTGTTAAATCTATGTTGGGTAGCGGCATGGTAATCTACATAACCTGAGTTGGTAGAATTTAGATATTCGGTTGAGGCATTAAATTGTAGTTTACCTGATGTTATTATATCATTAGCAAGATTACCAGTAAGTCCTGAATATAAATGACCGTCTTTTGTAATTGTCCATTGTCTAACTGGAACTATTACAGTCGAAGGTGTTGTCCAGAATGATAGATAAGAAGCTTGGCTTGAATCTGTCCAAGTTTCTCCTGCATAACCTCTAATCATTGCACGAGGAGAAGCAGAATAACCTGTTGCTCCATATCCCCAACCTTCAAGACTGAATATAGTATCTGTATCTTGTATTGCACTTAACCCTCCGTCTAAAGTTCCTCTTGCGTGTCGTTGTGCAAATGCACCCATGCCAGCGATACCATAACTTGACATTCCAACACGAACCATTGCATTGTCTGCACCAACTATTCCTAAAGCAGTACCTACTAAATGAGTTGGATTTGCACCTGTGTTTAAAATTATGTCTAATCTTTGATTAGTATTATCCCAAACTAATTTTGAAGTATCAGTTAAAAGTCCTCCAGTTGAAACATATGGGATGCGTGTTATAGTTAGACTTGTATCGGTTAATGATGTTCCGGTTATCGCCCCTGCTCCGAGAATATTAGAACCTAAGTCTACGGGCATATCTATTCTGAATTTTGAAACATTGGCATCGGCTCTTGTTAGTGCAAAATCTCCGCCTGCTTCAAGTTGCCATTGAATATTGTCATCCGCTCCAGTAGACGTAAGTCGACCGTAGTGCTTAAAAAACATATTCGCATTTGAATATTGACCAACTTTAAAATTGTAAGTGTAGCAAGCATTATCACCTGAAGCTAAAAACTTTAAATCTCCTGTCGCACTAATATTTAAGCCTCCTGAAGATTTTATCTGGGAAAAACGATATTGGTCTATATAGAACTGTAAATAGTTATCCCCCTCCGCCGCTTTTCTATAGATATACAAAGACTTACCATCTGTGGTATTTCCGACTTGTGTTGTGCCAAACAATGTAAGATTTTGCGTGGCGGTATCGTTTATAGTGGGAGTAATTACGCTTGATAACGTTGATACCCCTGCTCCGAGAGTGCCGGTAGTGATAAAGTTTTGAGAACCGAGGTTGAGAGAAGTTGTTGCACCCACATACGGCACATAATCCAACAATAATATTCCTGCGTTTTGTCTTAGTTCCATTTTTACAATCCTAGAGTAAATTTATACGATAACTACTATCTGCAATCCAAGTAATTTTTATCTTACTTATCTTCATTCCTTTAAGAATTACAATCTCGCCTTTCTTTACAGTAAACGCATCTCCGTAACTTAATCCTTCTCTTGAAATCTGGACAGATATATTTCCTGCGCCATCGCAAGCCAAATATCCGTCTTCGGCATACCTTCCCGTATCACCATAGAAATCGTGGACAACTGGACTGTCCCCTGTTACGAAAGAACTGTCTTCATAGACTTGATTATCTTGGTCTATATAACCATCACGAACACGAAGGTTGCCAGAGGCGTCGCCTTGGGCCTGGACTCCTTCGTTGTCTTTTCCAAATACTATCCTAACTGGGTCAGCCATACTAAGCCACCAAAACTAAAGTAAATTTTCCGTCTTTAGTCGGAATAATTTGTGAAAGAACTATTGGGTTGTTAGTTGAATCCAAGGTTTCTACCGCCGTTTCTAATGCCGCAGCCGCTTCCGTTACTGTGTTATAAGTTGCTACCGTATCTGTAACTGCATAATTTGCCATATTTCCTCCTTATGCTACTGTAATACCTGCCCAACTTAAGATAGTCATTGGGTCGTCAACTGCTTCTAATACACATTCACAGGTTGAGGGACTGTCAGCGTCATCAATATTCATAGAACGTATTTTCCAATGCCTCCGGTGATTGCCTTCCTCAACTATGCAAATCTCTCCACCTGTTCCAACAAGCGCGGCATCACCAGCGATAAATCCTGTATACGTTTTGTCACCTTCAAGGTTAATTTTTGTTCCATCCTCGCAAGTCATTTCTGAAGTTGTAACACTTCCGTCATATAACCCTGTCGTTCCAAGGTCAGACAAATCAAGAGTAAAGGTCTGGTTTTGTGTAATCGTATGAGTTTCTCCAAACCTGTCAATGTAATACCTATCAGAATCTGTTGCCGATGCATGGGTAAATGTTTTCGCTGCCATATCTCTCCTTAAAAGTAAAGTTTCTGCGCTAATATCTGCAAATCATAAAATGCAGTATACCGTGCGCTGAAATTACGCCTCTTCATTATTATCTTAAATCCAAGGCGTTCTAATTCTCTTACTAAAGCCTCTAATGACCACATTACATAGTGCTCATTCTTGTTCCAATGTAACCAACCGGATACACCAGTCTTATTCATAAAGTCTATATCGGGAGTTGAGATGTAAAGCACTCCGTCTTCAACCAGTAAATCTTTTGCTTTCTGTAAAACATAGAGAGGATTTTCAAAGTGTTCTAAAACGTGCGACATCCAAATCAGAGAGTATTCAGGGTGAAGTTTTTCATACTTCTCAAAATCTCCTACAAATATATTCTTACTGTCTTTAAATGTCGGGTTGATATCTATACCTTGCGCTAACCAACCCCTGTCTTTAAAGTAGTTCATATTCTGGGGAAGATTGAATCCGACATCTAACATCCTTCTACCGTAAGTCAATTCTTCGATTAAAGGCGCATAAGTTCTCGAAGCGTGAGTTTGTACTAAATCACAGTCTTTAAAATCTGCGTAACCTTTAACATATTCCTCGTTATAACAACCGTGTTTAGGTAACTCTCTTTGAAATACTACTCCGCAGTTACACCGATACCAGGCGGACTTATCTCTTCCATCATCTATACCGTAAGTATAGTTCGTAGACATTCCGCAAATAGGGCAGTCGTGCGGATAAACCTTAGTGTCTATTTTTACTTCTGTTTCTGGCATTCTTCCCTCACTTTCTTTATTCGTCCATATAATGTTAATGGTTCGATACAGTGCATACAGTATGCCGCTTTAGACACCCAGTCTAAAGGACACTGGACTTCGTATTCGTAAATCAATCTCATACAGGGAGCGCACTCCGCACCGGATTCAATCGAGAAATCGTTCTTAAAATACTTCGTTATGTTCTCTTTAGTAGTATGTCCTAATAGACCGATTTTAGGTGTATCATAACACCCTGCGGCGTGTAGAACGCCTGTGTCTGGGCTTATTACTAAATCGACTAACTTCGTAAGTAAAAGACTCTCCCTAACAGGTATCTTCCCCGCAAGCTGTGTAATGTTCTCTTTAGGAAAATCACCGACTATATCTTCAAGTATCTGGCATCTCTCACTGCCTACTGTAATGAAATGAACGTCTGGCATATTCTTAATACACTCTCCCATAACGTAATCTGTCCAAGGGTAAGCTTTGTTTGAGCCAGAACCGGAAAGACACCAGAGGATGTTATAACCTGGTTTCAAGTATTTCTTAACACTCTCTTCTTCTTCGGGAGTGAAGAAAAGTTCCGGTGTTTTCTGACAACCTTCAAGCTTCGCCCACTTCTCTGTTGCGTCATAATAATTCACATTACACTTAGCCAGTCTTTCAGACTTAGGGTAAATATAGAGTGGATTACGTGGATGTAGTGCGATATTACACTCTATACTTTCAGAGAAGTTTATAAACAAATCGTGTGGTATTTTCTTTTTAAGTTCTTCCCAATGTTCAACTACTTTGCTAAGTGGTATACTTTCATCGTGCGGTATGAACTCATCAATGTTTGGATTGTTCTTTAACACTTCTAATCCTCGACTTGATGTGTTAAGTATAACGTAGTAACCAATTTCTTTAAGGCGTTTAAGAGCCGGTGTAATTATTATGGAATCACCCAGAGCCCCGAGCCTCACAATAAGCACTCTTTTCATCTCTTCACCACCTCGAAAGCTATTTCGCCCCAAGTATTCTGTTCGTGGTCTAAGGGCATTTTGGTTAATAATGTTTGCCAACTGAACCCGCTAAGTTTCTCTAAAAATATCTTCTGATCTTCGCCTAATGACGTTCCCAGCTTTTCTTTGTTTGAAAGGATTGTCGTTCCTCTATGATGTAAGACTTCTGAATCGTGGACAAGAGCCACTTTATACCCTGCCTGTATCGCGCGCGCGCAGTAGTCATTATCTGAACAATAGTTCTTCATTCTCTTATCGAGTAATCCGAGTTCGTGAATTATATTAGTTCTAAGAATTACCGAACAGAATGGAACCCAAGTAACGAAATCAACTCCATTTCCTTTCTGCCAACCTAATTTTAAATGCCCTCTTATCCAATCAGCGCCTTCGAGTTCGTAACTCCCTTCACCATTCTTTGGAACTCTGCGGACTGAACTCGCTATTGCTATGTCTTTGTCTTTATCCATAACATCTACTAAATTCTTTAAGAAGTTCTCACAAGGTTCGGTATCGTTATTAAGTAACATAATGTATTCGTAAGCATTACCACATAAACTGATTGCATCATTTACAGAACGGGTAAACCCTAAGTTAGTTTCGTGTCTGTATATATCAACTCTGTTATCTTCAAACTTATGTTCTGAACCGTCATCAACAACCAGTATGTTACAGTCTATTCCAGAGTTCTTTTTGACAAAGTTTATACACTCTGTGGTCATGCCATTGAAATTATACATTGGGATTATTATACAAGTTTTCATAAGTCTTTTTTATATACCCACCAATCAGCTGTTCCTAAATACTCTTTACCAATATGTAAAACATCTTTACTAAAACTTTCATTTACTGCGTCTATAACATTAAAAGTATCCTTATCTCTTTCCGGAGGAACTGCGTAATCGTGTCCTGCCAGAATACCGTCTGGTTTAAGTTTAGGCAACCAAGCCTTAATATCTTCCTTGACCGCTTCGTATGAATGGTCTGCGTCTATGTAAACGAAGTCTATTGTTTCATCTACAAAGTGTTTGACAGCTTCAAGTGATGATTTTTCTACTATCTTGACTCTTGGTTCTTTCTCGTAACGTCTTTTACATTGACAAAAAGCACCGTCTGTATCGTTGTCTACCAAATAGAGTGCGGATAGCTTTAGTTCTTTCAATAAACTCTCTGCATTGTTACCGAGATAACTCCCTACCTCTACTGCGATGATATTTTCCTTAAAGTATTCCTTCGCTACTTTGGTAGACTCTCTTGTTGGAGAAACGCTTATATCATATAATGTCTTGTGTCCGTCTATCTGGTAACCTACGAGTATCTTGTGACTTAGAGAAGCGTCGTAATTAAAAGTCTTTAGAAGAGAACAGAATTTAATCCCCAACCACTTCTGGGTGAAGTTAACCTTGTCATCTATTTCTGAATCTACTGGAATACCTTTATAGGAAGCATTCCCGATATGAATGACACTACTCTTATCTACGAAGACAACCTTCCAACCACGGTCTATGGAGTGAATACAGTAGTCACAATCGGAACAAATCGTTTCATAGCGTTCATCGTGAACTCCAATCTTCCTCATCATCTCTGCGCGATACATATGAAAACTTCCTTGTATCCATACTACTGAACGAGTATCTTCTGGAAGGTTTCGATAGAGCATACCCATTAAGTCAGCACCAACTGAATTGAATTGGGTTTGGTCTGGATTCCATTGCTTCCCCCCGCACACGCCTATTGTCTTATCCTGTTCCATAACATCTATTAAAGGCTGGAGCCAACCTTCAAGGCAGATGATATCGTTATCGAAGTTTACTATGTAATCATATTTGTTTTGTCGAAGAGCGTATTCAAAACCAAAGTTCATTCCTTTAACATTTCTGTTCTCTTTAGTGCGGATATTTATAACATCATTATTGTGATATGGTTTAGGAGAGCAATTATCTACCACTATAATGTCAACCCATTCTTTATCCGTAGTCTGCAAAATGGAATTAACACACTGATTGGTCAATGCGTCATTCTCGTAATGTAATACTACTATTGCTACTTTTTTATCTGTTGACATATGATTTTAAAATCCTGTTTCCAAAACCACTTATCGTTCTTCTGTTTGTGAAGGTCAAGACCTCTTTCGGAGTGAATGCACTTAAGTCCGTGTTCCTCACAGAACTCTATCCAGTTATCCATATTCCACAGAATGTAATGTTCGTTAACTACCCAGTCGAACTGTTGCGCCCTTCCTCCTTCGAAGTCAGCGAAGAAGGTATCAGGCATAGAGATGTAAAGAAGTCCGTTGTCTGTTAACATTGATTTACATTTCTCAAGTTCCTTCCCGGGGTTCTTAAAGTGTTCGAAGATATGAGAAGCGAATACGATGTCATATTTCTTAGTTGGAACGAACTCCTCAAAGTCTGCTACTTCGAAAGGATGTTTAGACTCTCTCTCACAGATATTAAGACTGCTAACCTCAAGTCCTTTCTCTTTCATATAATCTAAGACGTAATCGTGGATAGAGCCTATCTCAAAGAATGTCTTAGGATTAAATAAGTTAAGTTTAGGATATAACTTCTCAATCTCATTATTGGCAATCAGTTTAATGTCCTGTGATTTCTCATACCATTGTCCGTAAGACTTATCGTAAACTGATTTATTTATATTCTTGTAATCTGTATAGAAGATATTCCTACAATTACAGAATGAGTATCCTCTATCGTGAGAGATGTGGACTTCAAAGTCCTCCATATCACGGACGAGTCCCCTCATCATCATTATCTGTTCTGAATTACAGAACGGACATTTCTGGTAGAATCTTTTGGGAAGCTGAACGCATTTCATAGGCTTTTTTAATTTGGTCTTTAATCTTCTCTACGTCAAAATAAACACATAATGGATATTCACCTTTCTTCGGACAGCCGTAATAATTGTATGGGCCTTTATAACAAGGAGAACACCTTGCCGGACTCTGTAGACTTAAATCATTAGGGTTATACTTACAATGACTGTTGATTGTCGTAGCTGTCATTAGTTGAACTGTAGGTATCTCCCACATCGTAGCTACGCACATAATACCTGATTCCGCTCCGATAGCGCAATGCATATACTTCATCATAAGAGCCGCTTGACGGAACTTCTTCTTATCTACTATACTTCGTATTCTCGGATTGTCTTTACCGAACTCAAACTCCTGGACTGACTTATCCCCTGTTAAGAAGACCACCGAATCCTTATAAGTATCTAGAATCCAGTTAGTTATTTCCTCTGCATACATAAAGTGTTTATGAGCGGAAGAACCGGAGAGATTTATCATCACTCTGAAATTGTCTTTAAACCTTCCTTCACGAAGTAAGTCATTTTCTACTATCTTAACCTCTTCCTTGGTGAAGAACATCTCGCCTTTGTATTTCCCACATAGGTCGGGATAGCCCGCGGCGATAGTTGCTATGTCGTAATAATTTCTATCATTACCCATTCTGTCACGCATCTTCTGATGTTGGAAGTAAACGTTCTGACTCTCTAAAGCAAGAGCTCCTACTTCAAGAGTATGTAAGAGATTTATAATCCTATCGTATTCTAAAGAAATGTTTCTAAGTCTTGAATCGTAATAGTGTTGTTCTACTCCAACACCAGAGAACTCAAAGTAGTGAATTTTGTCAACGAATGGGTTGTGAGATAGAACTTTCTCACCTTTATAGCCGGTAATCACTCCAACATAATCCCAACCGTTGTCTTTAAGAAGACGAGGGAGGTGCGAAAAATGTATGCAATCGCTAACCGAACGCTCCATTACGATTTATCAAAACTCGTTTATTAGCGTTCATATGTCATCACCTCCTTGGGTGAGAAATATTGTTTCCAATATTCTCTATTAAAATTAGTTTTTGCATGACAACTATTACATAAAGATACTAATATTTGTTTAAATGACTTTCTCATCAGTGTCTTAAGTGCATTGAGCCAATTATGTCAGCAAATATATTATCCGCTTTATCAGGAAGCCTGTCTTTAACGCACTCATAGTAACGTGTCATAGATAAACTCTGGCTTGACTCTCCTATTTCTATATCAATCATTGACTCTAACCAACGTCGGTCTATATTGTATTTAACAACCATAGTAGATAGCTTACAGATGTTTCTTAAACGATTGTTGATTTTCTCTCCAAAGTCTATAGCAGGAAGACCAGAATTAGTGTCACCAAGGCAATCACTGTTGATATTAAAGTCATGTTTAGCACAGTATTCCTCCATCTTTGTATTAGGGTATATCTGGAGAGGGTAACAGGAAATGACACTCCCCGGCCCTATAGCTCTCATAGCTTCTATTGTATCTAAGGCGTCTTCTACTGGCTTCTCTATTGGGAGACCTACGATACATTGCATATTCACTCTGAAACCAAATGAAATTAAATTATTATACGCTTCCCATATTTTCGCTACACTATCCCAAGACCTTCCAAGAAGTTTTAAAGAGTCGGGATTCGAAGCTTGAACTCCGAGCCCGACACAGTTTACAGTCTTTCTCATAAGTCTTAAGAGTTTAGGTTTAGCTTTTAATGCACTTAATGAAGTCGTAGAGACATACATCGGGAGCCCTATCTCTTTAATCCATCTACTGAAAAACTCCATAAGCCAGTCCTGGTCTCCGAATAAAACATCATCATCTACCCATTCAATCTCTTGAGTGTCGGATTTGATAAATTTGGCTTCTTTTATAATATCGTCTATATCCCTGTGTTTTAAATGACAGGTAGTCTGACCGTAGAGTTTCCTCGTAACCTCACTTGATGAAGAGCAGTAGGTGCAGGTGAAAGGGCAACCCGTAACAGAGAGAATGACCTTACGGTATCTCTCCTTCATACGGGGAATGTCCCTAAAGTATTCTTGACGCGCGGGAGATTTTAAATGTTCCGGTTTCGTCTGTCCATTGAACACAATACCCCTGCTATTCAAATCTATGTCTTTAACCGCACCTACTACTGTTATGTCTCCAAGTTCTTTCCCTGAGTTCGTAGCGTGATGTCCACCGTATATTGAAATGGTATCTATATGTTGTTTAATCATATCCTCTAGTCTTTTAGCTTGAGGGTAGAAAGTGGTCATAGGAGAGAAACATAAATAGGTCGGACTGTATTTAATTATATCAGGAACACAGTCAGTCATCTCGCCATCGAAGAATCTTATCTCACCGTGTTTCTTAAATTCTGAACCAGCGTATAGAAGACCGTAGCTCTCTTCATTACCTAAGTGAACTAAGGCAAATTTCATTACCACCCACTCTTAATTACTGAACAGATATAATTTACATCTACTTCAGTTATGTGCATACCAATCGGCAAGCTAATATATTTACTTTCCACTTTGTTCATTACCGGAAGTTCCGTACGAACTCCACCAAAGATTTTAAATAAGTCGTTTCTAACCTGAACTAAATTCGTATCTATATTGCTCTCAAATAACATCTTAGCGAAGTCATCTCTTCTCTCTACGAGGACAGTGCAGAGCCAACAGGTGTTATTCTTCCCATCTACTATCTTGATTCCGTCTAAGTCTTTAAGATTGTCTTTATAAATACTGAATAGATTCTTTCTGTGTTCGATAATCTTATCATAGACTTTTAATCCACCTAAACCCATCGCCGCGGCTATGTCTGTCATCTGACGCTTATATCCTAGTATCTCTATATCGAACGTCATCTGACGCTGGGTATAAGCTTGCCAATTGTTCTTAATTTTTTTCTCTCTATCTATCCCGAACCAACGAAGGAGTTTTGCTTTCTTGTATTCAATTTCATTCGGGCAGATTAACATTCCGCCATCTCCTGTCGTTATGTGTTTGATAGCTTGGAATGAGCAACAAGTGTAATCCCCGTTGAAGACTCCCAGAGCCTGGCAAGCATCTGCTACTACGGGGATAGATGTATGCCAGATATCTGATTCTATCCCTCCAAGATGAACATTAACTATGGCTTTGGTTTTGTCTGTAATCTTAGATAATACACTGTTAAAATCTAGAGTAAGACTATCCTCAAGAATGTCTGCCCAGACTATCTTTACCCCTCTGTCTAACAGCGGAAGGTTGGTCGCTGTGCAGGTGAGGGGAGTGGAGATTACCTCATCACCTTCTTTAAGCCCGATTAAATCGTAAGCAGTCTCTAAGGCAGAAGTTCCTGAGTTAAGAGATACTGCGTGATTGACACCGAACTTGTTTTCAAACTCTTTCTCGAATAGGTCGACCTTGTGAGCCTGACCAATCCAACGACCAGATAATGTTTCTACAACCCCATCTATAGCCTCTTTAGGAACATACGGTCTAAACAAATCAATCATTGGTTCCCCCTATAATCAATAGTGGACAAATGTTTTATTGAATTACAATATTTACATAATGGTTGTATATTAGATTTTTCGTTCTTTCCTCCCCACTTTAATGGTTTTATGTGGTCCATTGTCAATTTAATCTCTGGCTCTTTTTTACCACAACTAAGACAGGTATAATTATACTCACGTTTTAATTCTCCCCATTCTTTAAATGAAAATTTACCACCATTTAATAACTTTCTAATAACTCTTTGTCTTTGCAAAAAAGAACGTTCTTTTTTGTGAGATAACATATATTTTTTAGCATATAATCTACTATATTCTCTATACCATTCTTGATTTTTATATTCTTTTCTATATTGTTTATTTTTTAGATACCATAATTTCCAATCTTTTTTTTCACAATCTCTACAAACACACCTAAATTCATCTTCTCTACCCTTCTCATTACGAAAACGAAAATTTGTTTTATTCTTCCCTTTTTCTATTTTACACTTACAGCACTTTTTTAAATCTATCATAATATTAAGAATACAAGCTGGGGATTTTAACCCCCAGCGAAAAATCAGCTGTCTGCCTGTTGGAAAATCTCAATGGCTTCAAATGCAAAGTTAACGCTTGTAAACACTTCACCGACAGTTCCTTCAATAGCGATAATGATATCATCTCCCGCATTGAAAGAGGTTTCAGTAATAGTGTAATCTATTACCTCACCGCCTGCGAATGTGCAAGTAGCAAGTTCTGACCAGAAATCAGCAGTGCCGAATGCTATCAGCCCTGTACCTGAATCTGTAGACCTGTTAATTGTACATTGCGTGCTTGTACCTAAATCCCCTGCTAAACCGCCTGGGAAAGTAAGTGCGCAAGTAGTTACCTTACAAGGATACATAACTCTTAAAGAAAGAGCGTTGGCAAGTGCTGCTGCTGTGTGTAGTCCGACATTACCTGCTACTATTAACGTTTGACGTGACCCATAAGTTGGGTCTGAATATGTTCTACTCATATGCCCTCCTTATAGGGATGTAACGTGAATGATTCGGCCTTCGCCGTCACCTGAGTAATCCCAAACAATCTGGAAGCCCATTAAGCCATACCACGCGATGCCCTGGTCTCTGCCGAAGTCTTTAGGAATGTCTATCCTGATTTCTTCAGGTATAGCTATTCCTTCACGGACTGAGTCATCACCAAAGAAAATTGCTTCGCCGTATACTGAAGAAGAACCTATCGTATTAACCAATACGTTAGTTTCCTCAATGTGGCGACATTTGTAGTATGTTCCAACTTCACCCGTAAACAACGGTTTCATTGTGGTCTGAACCGCTTTGCTTTCAAAGAAATCATACAAGCCGCGGATAGAATTGGTAGAATGAATAGCTACATAATTATCACCGTCATATGCGGGAATAAGTAGTTTTTTCATGTTATCAATAATATCTCTAACGTTCTTGTCTGATAATGAAGCGGCTGCTGTCCAACCTGCTACGCCTGCGTAACTAAAAGATGTGGTAGCTGTATTCACGATTGTCGCTTTAATATCTGATGTCTTAAACTGCGCTGCGGCTGCTGAATCCAAAACCTTCGCCATATCATTTCTAAGAACAACTTTAATGTTTTCCGGAACGGTTATGTCTGCAAGGGTCTGAAGCTTGAGAGTATAAGGAATTGAATTGCCCCACTCTGCAAGTGTCAAACTACCTTGTGTAATCGTAAAATTTCTCTTCGGAATAGTATCCGTTTCCGTAAGAGTTCCACCTGCTGTTGAAATGTTAGAAATCTTGTCAAAGTAAACCTTTGAACCGCGGGACTTTCCAGCGGCTGGTTCTGGTCTGACAAATTGCAATCTGTTACCGACTAAACTTAATTAGCCGACATGGACATTTCTGCCATGTTCTTACTGTCTCCAGTAAGTTCGGACTGTATCATAGGTTTTTCACCTGAAAGCGTACAGTCTCTGAGGAGTCGTGATGAATCAGATAATTTATTTTTACGGTTAACAAATTTTAAATTCATTTCCCGTAAAGATTCAATATCCTCTTCGTCTAAGTTAGAATATTTCTTATTAAGTCTTCGATTAACAAACTTAATAACCATATCTGCTCTGGCTTTCTTTTCACCCACTAAATATGGGTAGATAGAATCAATAACTTTTTTTACTCCAGACATTTTTGAAGTAGAAATTGTCGATATCGGTACACCTTTTGGTGTTTCATTTTCGTGAATATAAGCAACAACACCTATTGACCTGAATATGTTGTCTACTTCGTTTATGATTATCATGTCTTGGTTTGTTACTCCAACAATTGCCTTGGGGTTAAATCCACTCCGTGCTAATTTACTTTTTGAAATTGTTACGGAAATAAATCCATCCCCTTCAATCATTCCTGCCAGCCAACTTAGTTTCAACGTTTCCTGCTGATTGTCCATTGTTACATCTCCTTTATTTTTACTTTGGTAGTAAAAGGTAGTTTTAGGATGTTCCAGCATATAGCTTTCTTTTAATTTCGCCATTTTGTTAACGAAATTTCATCAGGGGTTGTGCCCTGTGCCTAATCTGTTTGCTTAGCTGGTCATTTGTTAAATAACCACCTAAACTTGAGACGGCGAATAACTGTTGACTCATTTGTTTCCCCTATTGTTGAATTAAGTTCCCATTTTCTTTTGCCGTTCAGCTTCACGCTCTTTGATGTAATCTGCGAAAGAGTCTTCTGATTTGCTCTCTTTAACCTTAACGGCTTTTTCACCGGAAGGTATAGCAAGAGAGTTTTTCAGTTTCTCTTTCCCAAGTTTACGTTCAGCTTTCTTGGCATCAGCGGGAACTTTCTTTTTGTTCCTTGCCTTAATCACTTCAAGATAAGCATCAGCCACAGCCCTCATCATTCCATTATTCCCTGCATATTCACCTTTAAGTTCAGGGTCTTCATAAAATGATTTTGCCAGTTTATAAAGGTCAGAAGTTTGTTTGCGTATATCAAGTGCAGGGTCGTCATCATTAGCATAACGCTCAGTAATTGCGTTCCATTCCCGCTGTTTTTGCGTAACAGCTTGGAGTTGTGCGTCTTTTTCTTGCTGATACATCTTAATAAGTTCCCGGCGTTCATTCTTCTGCCGTTCCTTAAAGACTTCAGAAAGTAAAGACATATCACCGTCTTCAATCGCCTTACGCTCTGCCTTTGACAATTCCTCTTCGTTGTATACACGCTCTTTACTTGCCTCTGGTTCTTTACTTTTAAGCTGGTCTTGTAACTGATGAACTTGAGCGACTAACTTGTCAATCCTTTTTTGAACGCCTGACTTCTTAGTCAATTCTTTATTAGCGTCATCTTTCTCTGGCTCTTCTTCTGTTTCGCTTTCCTCGTTATCATTGTCATCGCTTTCAACAGTTTCTTCCAGTTTCGTTGCTTCTTCTTTTACTTCCTCTGTTGCTTTTTCTTCAGTCACCTCCGCGACTTCAGGTGTTTCTTTAATATCAGAAGCCTCGGTTTCAGGAGTTGGCGATGTCTCCTCTTTAACGCCATTCTCGGGTTTTGTTTCTTCAGCAGGTTCTCCGAAACTGCCGCGCTCTTCTGTCATTTGCTGAGCGAGTTTTTCATTTTCGTCCATATTTCTCCTTACAGGGTTTAGGTTCCCAGAACCAATCAGGGTTAAATTAACCCAGAATTATTTTGTTTCTTTAATTTCTTTTTTAGCCACAGGTATTTTAATCTCACCACTCATAATCTTAGCAATAATATTAGCCTCTGCCTCAGCCACAGCCTCACGCTTAACATCTTCGTTTGACTTATAAGGCCTTACTGTTGATTTACTAATCAGCTTCATCGCCCTTGCTCTTTCAAGTTTCTCTTTCTCAACCTGCTTAGGCTCTTTTAAAATACCCGGATTGCCTTCGCCTCTTGAGACGCATTCAGGGCAGATACCGCCCATCATTCCATCAATTCCTCTACCGCACTTTTCGCACCAACCTCTTGTTATTGACATAATTATCCTTCAGCGTTTAAGCTTACGCAGAACTTTACAGGGTTTAGAGTTAACCCAGAACCTGTTCCCATTTACCTTCTTTACGAACCCATTTACCATCACCTAACTTTTTACCTTTACCCCAACCTATTTGCTTATTGCCATATCCTGGCATTGAGTGCCCCCAACAGGTGGGATTGGAATTGAACTCTTTTTCTAACTCACTCGCCGCACCATCGCCTTCGTGTATTCTTACTTGGTTTATCATAGAGTCTTTTATTTTGGTATCACCGAAGCGATTAATACTATCATATCTTTTAAGCCTACTGCGAACATATTCAAACTTTAATCCGCGTTTAGGAAATTGTGCCATAACCCGTTTCAACCTCCTTCTCATTTCGTTCAGTCTGTTCGTCTTTAACTATCTTGTTATACTCTTCTGTTAAAAGAGACAATGGGTCTATATACTGATATATGTATTTATGCAAATCTGTTAATGCTCTTTTATAGGCTATCAACTCTTTTGCTTTCTCTTCACCAAGTTCCACCGCGTCAAGTGAACCATTGTGCCAGCGTCCGTTCTCTAATCCGCCCATAACATCGGTTATCATTTTGTTAAGTAATGGCTCAATGTGCAATTTCCAGCCATCAGTATCAGTCATCTGCCTGACCTGTTCACCTGCGTCAATTAAACGTGATAGCTCTTTAAGCCTTTCCAGATTGCGCTGTGTTTGCTCGTCCATTTGCCTCCATTGTTTGCCCGCTCATTGCCGCTTGAGCCTTCTTCTGTCTTATTTCACCTTCTAACATCTGTTCCTGTTGAGCTAATACCTGGTCTTCTCTCTGCATAGCCTGCTGTTGTTTCTGCGCAATAACCTCTGGTCTTGTAATATACCTATCAGGGTCTTGAACACCGTCAGCCTCAAGCCAGTCATAGGCAGCGTTGTATCTGTCTTCTGAATCTACGATGTCAGGTGGGCCTTGTGTTACGAAATTAAGATGGTTGACTGCCTTGCCGATTCTGATGTTCTGGTCTGTCAAATCTATCGAACCATTGGGAATGATTATTGCGTCAAAATTAAAATCTTCTCGTGTTACCTCTGTGCCTTTAATTATAATGCTGTCGCCTAAACGTTCAGCCATTAGCTTGAATACCATTGTGTAAACTTTCTTGAGTGTGTTCATCCATCTAAGGACTTCCATTTGAGCCGGGCCTTCTGCTACCTGCATACCCATCTGAACTTCGCCTTTCGTCTTTCCTCCGCCTTTATTGGTAGCATTCCTAAAAAGCTGGTCAGTTGAGCCGACATATTCCTCGACATAAGCCTTTAACAACTGAGCCATTCTTTCGCTTGAACCGTCAACCCTATTCATATCGTCAAGACGAGCAATCTCTCCATGTTGCTTGACTTTTAATTTCTGTCCGGGAATGAATCTCAGACTATTGGCTTGTATCGCACTGTTAGCGAGAACTGTATAGACTGGAGCGTTGTTTATCTCATCACGAATTATCATATTATTGATAGAGCGTTCCATAAACTCTTGTAAAGCTCGTATCTTTTCAGGTATGCCTCGTGAAGCGTGCCAACGACTATCCTTTGACTCGCAATCGTGCTTTACATAGTTCCAAGTATCAAGCTCGTAAGGATAACGTATCTTTTGTATAAGGCTGTCTTCTATCGCTGAAACATCGGCAAGGGATGTATATACCCAACGCTCGTATTTGTCCATTCCATCAAGCTTAGTCCACGTTTCAACCTCTTGAACTCTGAACAACTCATCTTCTCCTTCATCAACAACGCCTTCGTTGCGTTCCTTGGAAGTATCTATCATATCGCCTTCCGACATCGACTTACCCTTGCCGGAGAAATCTATTTCCTTCATCCTTTCTATTACTGATTTGTTATACTTCCCGCACTCTGCTCCTTCTTCAAGCTCTCTCTTAGTGAGATAAAACTCATCAGTAATTCTATCGACAGTTTCTATGTCAAGCGCCCACGAGGGAGGCGTTACTTTCTCAGGCGGGCGCACAAGAATATCGGGATAACTTTCGATTACGTCTAAATCAAATTCAATAATATCTTTCTTTTTAAACTGTTCTATAATGTCGTCTATGACTTTCTTATCGTCTTCATCTTCGATGTCTAACCCATAGCGCTCTGATACGAATTGCTGTTTTTCTACTACCGAAGCTTTTCTTAAAACATCAATAGTTTCTTCGGGGTAGTCTTTAAGATTGAGAACCTTGCGGATAGATTTCTTATTGAAACGCTCAATCACTTTGAAAATACAATGCCCTTTCTCTAAGAAGTTATCTGAAGCGAGAGAGAAGACAGAAAGCAAGTCTATCTTGTTATTTAAAACGTAATTCATTCCAAGCTCAGCCTTGCGTGCTTTCTCTTTTAACTGCGGAGTTTCTTTAACACCTTCGGCTACTTGAACGAAGCATTTCTTGCGTGGAAGATACGTAGACAAGACGTAGTTGGGTTTTTGCTTTGATATTATTTTATCAGTCTCTGGTAGTGGTATGTTTGGAGCGCCTGGATAGGGTCTATTGGATACGCGCTTTAACCCTATGCGCTGATTGTTATTAGTCACAAGTTTACGCAACCAACCTATTCGGTTGTCTTGGTCGCTCTCAACCTTCTTTCTTAATTCTGATAAACACTCTTTCCACTCTTGCGATAGTTCTCCTGTATCTGAAACCTCTTTAACGTTTAATTCTTCGTAAGCCATTTATGCCTCATAGTCTGATTTTCTTATTTCACCGCCAATTCCTGAGACTTCCGACATAGCGGCAATCATATCCTGATATAAAGGTTGAATCATATCTGCTTGCTTTCTATTGTAATCTACCTGAGCGGGTGTGTAGTCTTGTGGATTGATGAACTGTAGAGCCCATTGACCATATACGAAGGCGTCAGCTCTGTCAGGTGAACAACCTAAGCGTTCTTTAGTCTTGATTTTAGGCTCTAAAGCTACTTTACCATTTGAGTCAGCTACCTTGAATTGAACGTTAGATAGTTGGCGCTTAAGCTCGTTATCAGTAAAATAATCTATCTCTCTCCTTTGTATCTGTTCCATAAGATACCACCACATCTCTGTCCGGCGGTTGTTATGTAACAATTCATTAGAGGATTTCTCTGCTGAGTTGATTATCGTTACCCGCTTATTTAATTCACCAAGTCTATCGCAAATACCTTTGCCTATGCCTATGGCGTCTATAGCGAAGTCATCGCAATAATACTTGTTACTCAACATCATCAATTCACCGGCTATCTTCATTGTATCGTCATAATGTAAGATAATCTGGTCTTTGATTCTTGTATTCTCTAATACATAAATCACGCACTCATCTCCACCTTGGGAAGGGTCACAAGAGATGATTCGTCTTATTCCGTCTCTGTAATGCTGAACGCCTTTCAGATTCTCTATCTCTTGCAGTTTAATTAAGACATTCTCATTCGAAGCTAAAAAAGAACATAAGTACTCTTGAGCGAAGATAGCGGGTAAGGTGGAGATTTCAGCCAGTTTAATTTCATTAGGGTCTATGTATGGATTCTCTATTGATTGGAATAAATAGGATTTGAACCCGTCCTCACCTCGTAATCCTTTCTGATATAAGTCGTGGAAAGAGTTCAACCCTTTAGGCGTTCCAATGAATAACGCTTTGCCTTTGGTATCTGTAAGAAGAGGTCTAAGAACCGCGCCCCATAAGTCCATAGCGTCAGGAATAATAGCAAACTCATCTACTACTACGAAGTGAACTCCAGCACCTCTTAAACTGTCAGGGTTATCACAGCCCTTTAATTCGATAATAGAGCCATTCTGTAGAGTCATTGAGAGTTCTGATTGATTGGTAGCCTTACGAATATCTAAGGGAACTACCTCACAGAGCATCTTCCATGCTATCATCTTGGCTTGTTTGTAGGTAGGAGCGATATACCAGTTGACGGAATTAGGAGTGGTTAAAGCAGAGATGAAGAGTTTGTTTATCGAAAGAGTGGTCTTCCCGAAACGACGACCTGCTACTAGAACGATAAAGCGCGCTTCATCATTGAAGACATCGTATTGCTTAGGATGTAGTTTAACGTTTAGGTCTAGCGTTGTCATCCTTTAGGATGTGGACTTTGATTTCAATTCCTCCCTCATGGGTGGTCGGTTGATTCGGTTTACCGTCTATTCTATCAAGAATGTCTTTAGTCGCTTCATTATCACCATCAAAAGCTTTCCTCAACCATCTAGTTCCTAATGCACTTGCTATTGTTTGCTCTACTTTTTCTTTAGTGAATGGGTCATTGATTAAAACTGACTTATCTAAGTATTGACGGATAGCACTTAATGGTGATTGCCCTTTAGGTCTGCCTTTACCTTTGGCAAGTTGATTACCTTTCTTAAACCCCATTCCTTCTTCTATCTTACAATATCCCATTTAATGTTTTATAAATGATTTGTTATTAGATTCGCCATTAAAGCTTTTCTTGTAGTTAAACTTCTCTAACTCTGGACAGGTTGTAGATTTATGTGGGCAATTCCTCTCTATCTCCCACGCTGTCAAGTCTTTACGGTCGATGTAGGATTGTTTACGGATACATCTGTTTACGTTGCAGGATTCCATAATATATATTTATTAAGACGAATGGGGCAGGCGGCTAAACCTATCCGTTGGATTCAAACCCCATTCTTATATTTAATCCTGGGAAATAACGGCTTAAACTCTTATTCTTTTTCCCTAAGCATTAGTCTTAGTGTATAAGTCTAATAAGAGTTGCCTTTAAACTGCTAAATAGTTAGTTTTCTGTGCTTTGGGAGATAAATCACTTTGCAGAAAAACTAATAAACCACAAAATCTATGCTCAGTGTAAAATCCCGCGTTACAAGGTTTAGCCGTATTATCCAACTTCACGCAGGCAAAAGCTCTATTATATATATTTATCATGTATACTTTAAATCTATCTGCTGTCTGTATTCTTCTAACTCTTTTCTATTCAATATCTCGCCTCTCTCTGTATCTGTCTGTAATCGGGTATAAAGACTTTCTTCATTGTAAAATAGTAATGTAATAATTCCGGTGTAAGTTCCTTGTAATCTTTCTGTGATTGCCCGCGCTTGTCCGGAGTATAGGATAGAATTGATTTTTTATTATGTGTATGTGGCTGACTGAAAATTGCTTTACGAAAATATAGTTTTAGTTTCATTGTCTGTTAAACAATAAAAGAAATATAGTGTCTATGGTTTAGTATAACTTATGTAAAAATGAATGTCAAGAAAATGTTAGATTATTTTTAGATACTCTTCTCTATTCTTCTTTACTATACTTTACTCTTATTTACTTTACTTTAATGCTATAAAATCGCATAGGGGTGGGCATTGGGGTTGCCTATGACCTCGCCATTTGCGTTTTAAGGGTGGTCTAAATGGTTAAGCCATACATTGATATGGGTAGAACTATTTTTTGTGAAATGAAAAAAGCTATACTGTATATAGTAAACTATTTTATGAAAAAGATTTGACAACAATGTTAAAATGTGTTATATTCTAAATATGAAAACACGATTGACTATTGAAGTATCAGAAGAAATCAAAAACGAAGCGAAGTCAAAGGCCTACTCAGAAGGCATGACCATCAAAGAAAAAATCACAAAACTCATCCTGGCTTGGCTTCAAAATAAATAATAAGGAGAAACAATGAATAGTAAAAAACTGTCTACCAATGTTAAAAGTGTCAAAACATTTTCTCAAATAAGAATATCAAGAATGATTGAAAAAGAATTTACTTGTGAAAACTGCGGTTGTATGTTTAATTCTCATAATTTACATTTACACCATAAGAATAGGAATAAACGAAATAATAAAGAAACAAATCTTATTTTGCTATGTAGCCATTGCCACAGAGAAGCACATAACCAACTAAACATATTAGATTTTAAATTAAAGAAATGTAAATATTTTCAAGAATGCGGAACTTTAACTGGGTCTCCACTTGCATTGTGCCATAAACACTATGAGATTATTTCAAAAAAGTGGACATTTGTATCTAAATATTATCAGCCTTGCAGTAAGTAAGGCATAAGGAGGTTTATGAAATCCTTTCAAATCTTCATATCAGTCGTTGCAACGATTATCCTTATTCTGTTCTGTCAGTCATTGGCTCATAGTCAAGAGATAGATGTCAACATCATCGCTACAATTGAAAGTAACAATACCCCAACGGCAATGGGTAAGCATGGAGAGATTGGTTTATGTCAAATTAGTCCTTGTGTATTAAAAGACTTTAACAAGTATAATATGCAAGGGGAAGGTTTGCAAATGCGACAAATGTTTGACCCATATGATAATAAAATAGTAGCTGGTTGGTATTTAAATAAACGTATTCCGCAGATGTTAAGAGCTTATAATTTACCAATTACATTAGACAATATTCTTTGGGCTTACAATGCTGGGATAGGAAAAGTTAAAAAAGGTATTCTACCAAAAGAAACAAAAAATTATATTGCTAAGTATAAAGGATTAACAAAAGGAGCCAAATGAAAACAGTCATCAAATGCAAAAATCTCCCTGAGCTTCTCTCTACCATTGAAAAGAAGGTCCGCGATGCTCTGGTCTATGAAGTTAAAATCAACACGACTACCTATGAAATCACTTGTGAAGATACGTCAGAGTTAATGAGTGAATACTATAAGTCTAAAACTGCTGATAATAATTTTACGGGAGACTAATATGACAAAACAACAAGCACTTCTTGATTTCTGTAATACAAAAGATTTCGTTTCTAAGTCAGAGATAATCGGCTGGGGTTTGGATAACTATTATATAAGAGCAGAACGTCAGGTTAGAAAGTTTTGCCAAGACGGATTGATGAGAAAATTATCGCCTGAAAAATGTTTAATCAATGGGTTGAAAGGTAAACAATCGTGGTATGAAATCTGTGAGGTGTCAAAATGAAACTCGATTGTCATTTAATTGTCTTAGCTTACATTTACCTTGAGAATAAAAGACGTGTAAGTCATAAAGTATATACCTATGGTGATTTACTTGAAACTTGCGAGAGAATTTTAAATCGTTCCAATAAAGGTAATCGCTATAAAAAACAATGCAGTATTATAAAATTCAACAATGGCGTTCTCGAAGCTGACACTGATATTTTTTCTCTAAAGGGTTAAGTGCTATAATTATCTTGGAGGTAATATATGAAAATTTCTAAAGATTGGCTTACAGAAAAAAGAGCGTGTTCCGAAGGTGTCCAATGGTTTTTAAAACAGAAAGAAACCGAAGGGATTAAGGTTGTAGAAAAACTCATCAAAGAGAAACAATTAAATTGGGCTAATTGGCTGATTGTCAGAATAATGGATTATAAAGGGTATGTTGGATATGCGATATTCGCTGCCAAACAAGTAATTGATATTTACGAAAAGAAATATCCATATAATAAAAAACCAAGAGCAGCAATCGAAGCAGCTAAAAAGTGTTTAGAAAATCCGTCAGATGAAAATAAAAAAGCTGCTGCTGATGCTGCTGCTGCTGCTGCTGCTGCTGCTGATGATGCTGCTTATGCTGCTGCTGCTGCTGCTGCTGCTGATGCTGCTGCTGCTGCTGCTTATGCTGCTTATGCTGCTGCTGCTGCTTATGCTGCTGCTGCTGCTGATGCTGCTTATGCTGCTGCTGCTGATGATGCTGCTTATGCTGCTTATGCTGCTGCTGCTGCTTATGCTGCTGCTGATGCTGCTTATGCTGCTGCTAGAGATAAAATGAAAATCAAGATACTTACATATGGGTTAAAGTTATTGGAGGATAAATAATGGTATTAAAAAAGAAAAAGGTTTTACGCGTGTCCGATGAAGAGATAGAATTTCTCGGAGAGATTTACCAGCGTATGAAGAAAGATAAAGAAATCATGTCCTGGTTTAAAACATTCGAGAAATTCGTGGAAGTTTACTTGAGGACTGAAGGGTATAAAATTATTGACTTGGTGGAGTTTAAATTGAAGGAGGCAGAAAATGGAAAACGAATTGATTAAAAAAGACTCTTCTCCAGCCAGCATGATACGAATGGCAGTAGAAGGGAAAGCAGATTTAACTCAACTAAGAGAGCTTTTGTCCTTACAGAAAGAATGGGAAGCTAACGAAGCGAAGAAAGCCTATCACTTAGCAATGTCAGAGTTCAAGGCTAACGCGCCTAAGATTGACAAAGACAGGACAGTGGCTTATGGGAATACTAAATACAACCATGCTTCTCTTTACAATGTAGTGGATAAAATCAGTGCTGAACTTTCGAAACACGGTCTCTCAGCTTCTTGGTCTACTAAACAGAATGGAACTATTGCAGTAACTTGTAAGATAACCCATATCAAAGGTCATTCCGAAGAGACTACAATCACAGCGCCTTCAGATACTTCCGGTGCTAAGAACGCTATCCAAGCTATAGGTTCAACTTTAACTTACCTCCAAAGATACTCTCTTCTCTCTCTTACAGGTCTTGCCACTTTCGATTCTGATGATGACGCTCAATCTGTAACAGAATACATTTCAGAAACAGAACAGCAAACTCTTCAAGATAAAATAGTAGCTTCCGGTGCAAGTGTTAAGAAATTTTTAGAGTATATGAAGGTAGATGACTTATCCATGATAAAGAAAGAAGAATACAAAAAAGGCATAGTGGCTATAGAAAATTACTCAAAAACAAAAAAATGAGAATAATAGATTGTGAACAAGGCACAAAAGAATGGCTCATGGCTCGCTTAGGTATCCCCACTGCTTCAGGGTTTGATAAAATAGTTACATTAAAAGCAGAAAAATCAAAACAAAGAGACAAATATTTATATAAACTTGTAGGCGAGAAAATAATAAACACACCCTCTGAATCATACACTAATGATATTATGCAACGCGGTAAGGATTTAGAATCTGAAGCCCGTCTCGCCTATGAGTTTATCACAGGTAATGAAGTTAAACAGGTTGGTTTCTGTATTTCAGATGACGGTAAATACGGCTGCAGCCCTGATGGGTTGATAGGAGATGATGGTTTATTGGAAATTAAATGCCCTTCTTTGGCTGTCCATGTTGAGTATCTATTAAAAAACACTCTCCCTTCTGATTACTTCCAGCAAGTTCAAGGGCAATTACTAGTAACTGGGAGAAAATGGGTAGACTTTATGAGCTACTATCCGGGAATCAGGCCGCTCATTACTCGTGTATACCCTGACAAAGCGTTTCTAAGCCTATTTGCGCGCGAATTAGGGCTATTGTGCGATGAGTTAGAAAGAGTTTATAAGATATTAAAATAGGAGAAACATGGACAAAAGCAGTTATGATATTTCTCTTGAAATAGATAATAAAGAAAGGGAACTTTCTGAATTACTTAAAACAAATCAAATAGTCGAAGAAGAGAAGCTTAATCTCCAAAAGAAGATTTTGGATTTGCAAAGTAAAAAGAAAGACTTGGAAATATCTTTAAGCAAATCTACGCATAGTATAAGGCAGATGAATATAGAGTTGAAGCTTTTAAAAAGTAAATTCTGGGGGGCTAAAAATTCAGGTCTATGAGTAAATTTACTAAAGCAGATAAACTAATGCTTCAAGTTCTCCGTTTAGAGAGAGGTTGCCGCGATGAAATAACCGGTAAAGTAGACCCCAAAGTAGGAGTATTCCATATACTTTCAAAAGCCACTCATCCGCGCTTACGGTATTGTAAACGAAATCTCTTATTAGTTTCTTGGTATCCGACACACAACGACTGGCATCATAATTACTTTAAAGCGCAGATTATAGAAAAACGCATAAAAGCACTTTTAGGAACAAACTATAAATACGATTTAGAAGTCATAAACAGAACAATGCCAAAAGTTGATATAAAATTAACTGAATTAGTTTTAAAACAAGAATTGGAAAACCTAAAATCAAATGACAAAATTTAAGGAAGCGTATTACTTTTCTCACGACGCTAATGCCCGTAATGACGAAAGACTTATAAAATTAAGAGCCAAGTATGACTGGAATGGATACGGTCTTTACTGGGCTATTGTAGAGAAGATGAGAGAAGCTACTAAGTATAAACTTGAGTATAATATACAGAACATAGCTTATGATTTACATTACTCAGTAGAAAAAATTCAGGAGTTATTAAAAGATTGCTTTGAATGGAAGTTATTTACTCAAAAGAAAGGTTATTTTTGGAGTGATAGTCTTATCAGAAGAATGAAAAAGCTTGATGATAGAAGAAAAGAATGGTCTGAAGCCGGGAAGATAGGTGCTAAGAGGCGTTGGCATAAATCTGCTGACAAGCCCATAGACAAACCTATAGCAGTAAAAGAGATAAAAGAGAGTAAACCTACAATAGATGTAATTACCGTCTACTTCAAAGAACTCAACGCTTCCACATTAGAGGCCCAGAAGTTCTTCGACTACTTCGAGTCCAATGGCTGGAAAATCGGTGGTAAAGCACCTATGAAGAACTGGAAAGCCGCGGTCAGGAACTGGATTAGACGTCTACCTGTCAGCTCTGTTCGCCCAAAAGAAGTTATAGTCATGCCCAAACGTGAAGAAGTCAGCGCAGAAGGGTTAAAAGAGATACGTAAGTTAGTCGCAGGGATAACAAATAAGGAGTAATATGCAACAGACGGTGAGAGAGATAATATATAAGTTAACAAGAAAACATCCACTACCAAATTGTTGTCAAAAATGTGATGAGAACTATAACCAAGCCCTCTCCTCTCTCCAAGAACTTATAAAGGCGGTGTTAGAAGAAAACGAAATGCAAGACCATATGGCATATAAAGCAGAATTAAAAGATGCCCTTTGTAAGCTTTTTAAGTAAAGGCAATTGACGATATATTAAAGTTGTTTGACCTATGAAAATAAAAAGAGTATTAAGAGTGCTGTGTTATAGGGATGGTGGTTATTTATCTGTTTGCCAACCAAGAAAACGGAAAAGACCAAGTATGTTTCCAAAATGGTTTTGCTATCGTTGTAAAAGATATGTTTTACCTGATAAATGGCATAAACCACAATGGGAAGAATATACGGTTTAAATAATATTCAATGTGTTTTGTTTAAGTAAGGAGGTGGATATGGAAGTTACAAGAAAAGAATTGATTGACGCTTTATGTGATTTGCTTGACGGGGAACATAACCCATATGATATTCAAACTGCTACAGGATTTGGGATAAAAAGGTGTAAAGAAATACTTAAAATTAGAGATGCAGTAAAAGACGAATGGTTGAAAGAATAACCCCACACTACAAAGGAGGGATATGAGAGAAATAAAATTTAGAGCGTGGGATAAGATAGATAAAAAAATCAGAGATTGGGAATATTTCTTGCTTAATCCAGATATGTTAATGCGAATTTTATCTCTTTGTAAGGTTTCTAATAGTGAATACACATTTTCTAACCAAGCATATTCAAAAGTTTTCGAACTTGAACTTATGCAATTCACCGGCTTACTCGACTGCAAAGGGGTGGAGATATATGAACAAATGGAAATAAATGGTAAATACCGTGTTATTTACCAAGCTCCAAAATATGTCTTGCAAGATATATCTAATAGTGATATAATAAATATATATGAAAAAAACAAACTTGAAATTACTGGAGAATACTCGCCGATTTCGTAAAACTCCGAAAGGTATTTTGACTAACATTTATCAACACCAAAAAGCACGAAGTAAAAAGTATGGATATGAATTATCATATTCACTGAAAGAACTACAATTTTATTTAACTAATAAAAAGTTTCAGGAGTTATTTAAAAATTGGGTAGAGGGTGGATATATGTATTATGACAAGCCAAGCGTGGATAGAATTAATGCTAACAGGGGATACACTCTTGATAATATTCAAATAATGAGTTGGAAAGAAAATAGGAGGAAGGGGGATAAGGAAGTCGCTCGTAAAAAATGGAAACCAATAATTATGTGTGATATGGATGGAACTCACTTAAAAAAATATGTGTCTATCAAAAGCGCTGTTGAAGATACTGGATATAATCAGGGACTTATTAGTATGGTATTAAAGGGTCATAGAAACCATACAGGAGGTTTTAAATTTATTTACCAAAACCCTGAACTCTTAAAGGACCCCCTATGACGAAAGAGTGGCTAATAAATAATGTGCCGAATGGCGACAAGAAGGAGAGGAATAATGGGTAAGTGTTTATTGTGTGGAAGTAAAACTAACAGACCTAAATTTTGTTGTAACAAGCATAAAGATAGGTTTCATAACTTACACAATCCTCGTGGTATCTATGCTCATCTTGCGAATACAAGAAAAGAAACGATAGAAACTCTCGGAGAAAAGTTTGACCCGATAGAAGATAGTATACACCCATTAGATTCTGATGCTTTGGGTCAAGAATAATTTAGCTCATTAACAGCTCTCTTTGCGGGGATAAAACGTAATAAGGCTGATAGGCTATTCGCCCTATGCCGAAATCAGATACGAAGTAGCCAGCCAGTAATTTGGGCAGCTTGCTACACTCCGCAGGAGAGCCTTAAATTGATAATTAGGCATTTGTAGAGTGATATTTCGTAAGGAATATCGAGGAGCAGTCTCCTTGATGTGAGGGTCGCTAACAAAAGGATAGCACAAACCAGTATCGCCTGTGTGCCCTCTACAAGTGCCTTTACTAAACAGGAGGGAAGTATGATTAGAAAATTTATGGTAATACCAAGATTTATGGCGAGTTTTGGTATAGGTTGGAATATTGGACATTATAATCTTTTTAACATCATAGCGTTTGCAATTATTTTAATTCTTTTAGTGGTTTTAGAAATTAAATTAGCTTGGAGGTCTTAAATGAATAACCAAAGCGTTAAGAAAGGACAAACATCAATTGTTTTTACAGTTGGTATAGCAATAGGAATTATTTTCGGTTTTGCTTTAAGCTTTATCTGCGACCCTATGATTAAAAAAGAAGGTTATAAGCAAGGTCAAATTGATGCTTTTAATAACAAGATTAAATATGAACTAAAAGAACAATCTGACGGTAGTAAAACTTGGGAGGAAATAAATGCCAACTAACCAAAGCGTGAGGGAAGCAATTGAGATAGTCAATCAAGGTAAGTATGAAGTAACTTGGAACGCTGATAGTGGTGCTAAATATAATACCGCACTCGAAAAGATAATTTCAATAGCCCAGCAATTCTTGGGTGGTCAGACCACCCCGCCAGAGGGATTTCCGAGTGACCAAGATATTTGGTTAATTATTGTTAAAGGTTTAGAAGGGCAAAACCTTGTCGGTGGTGAAAAAAGAGAAAAGGTTGCTTATAACATAGCTGATAAAATTTACTCCCTCTGCCTCTCCGCTCGTAATGCTGAAATAGATAAGGGAAAGGTAATGATTGAGGCGTTAAGCAAAGACGTAAATTCAAGATATTATAAAGATGCGAATTACAATAAAGCTCTTAATGATGTCCTCTCCCTTCCTATTTTCAAGGAGGTAAAATGAGTAAGGAGTTTATGAGTGTAGAGGAGATAGAAAAGGTAATTGATGATTATGGCACGAGTAAATTGCAGACAAGAGCAGTAAGAATGTTAATAGCTAATCAGGTTCATTCCCTCTGTTTAAAAGCCCACGAGGCGATTGTTAAAGAGTTAAAAGAAGAACTTACAGATGTCCATACGGTTCTTGGTAGCAGAAATGAGTTTGGACAGTTAATAGACCCAGAGCGTAATTTACACGAATTAGCTCAAAGGGTATTTAATCTCATTGACGAGAAAGATGTTGAAACTAAAGATTTAGAAGATAAATGTAAGTTGAAAGATGAGGAGATAGCGGAGTTGAAAAGTATATGCAAAGATTTGTCAGAAGAATTAAAGGATTTGCGTGAACAATTAAAAGATGCCCTCGGAGGTGAGTAGATGAAGTATCTAAAAGCTAACCCCAATTATACGATAGAACAATCTTTAACAGGAAACATAGGTCAATCTTCAACAGTATATAAGCAAGAAAAGTTAGTCCCTTGTTGTATGACGTGTTCTCTTTGCAATAGACCATTCACAGTTATGGTAAAAGAAAATACTACAACAGGGGGAGTTCCCAAATGTTATCGTTGTGGAGGTAAAAAATGAAGTTAGAAAAGACGATTGAAGCGTTAAAAGGCATTAAAAAGAATATGAATATATCTTTTGATGGGGATAACTTTCCCCTAAATTTTGAAGATACTGCTAATTGTATAGCCCTTACCCACGCAATATCGGTATTGGAATGTAGACTCAAACACGACCAACCTTGTCATTGCTGGAAGGAGTACGACAATGCCAAATGAAAAAAGTGTGGATAAACTTTTAGGAGATTTAGTTAATATAAAATGTAAGTTTGTTTTTAAGAGTGGTAGTTGTACTATTTGTGGTTTTCCTTTTGAGGTAGCCGTAAGAAAAAAGGCTATTAAGCAAGCCAAACTCTCCCTGCTTGAATTGATTGAGAAGGAAAGCAAAGGTCACAAAACTTTTGTATATATGTCTGACATACGCAAGCTATTCAAGGAGGTATAAATGGATAAACTAAAAATAATAGAGAAAGTATTAGAAGTTCACGGAGTTCGTAATAAAACAAAAAGAAAACAAATATCTTCTAGCATAGTTATAGAACTTAACCTTACCGCCCTTGAGGAGAAGCAACCATTTGAAACTTTTATGGGCTACACGGTTGGGGAGTTGAAGCAGATAATTCATTTTGCTAAAACAAGAGGCTTTTGTCCAGAACCAGAAGAGAAGCAAGAGAGTTGTACTTGCCGAAGGTTAATAACCGAAAATGGTGGCATTTGTCCTTTCTGCCATAAGCAAGTTGTGATTAAACCCCAACCTCGGCAGAAGATTGCCCCGTTGCCGGAAAGGTTTAATGAATTAAATGATGAAGGAAAAAGATTATTACTTACGGATAGGATTGTTAATTTGATTAATGTTGTAAATAGTTGGGAGGAGTAAATGAAAGTATATTGTCAAGATTGCACACATTATTTTGGATTTATCTCTCTTGTTTGTAATAGTCAAGAATGTAACGCAGAAGAAAACAAAAAGTATTTTGATACTTGGTTAAGAAAAGACTATAAGAGGATTAGACACCCAAAGAAAATAAATGAGTATAACGATTGCAGATGGTTTAAGAAATGACAATCCTTAAACTTCTATCTTCTATCTTACTGGCAATCTTAATCTGGATTTATATGACAATAATGTTTGTGGTGTGTGGCTTAATAGCATTGTGGGATTGGATAAGGGGGTGCAAATAATGTTTGAAGATATTAAAAACAACAAGCGTCAACCTGATGAAAATTTTAAAACGTATAGAAAACGTATTAAATCAGACAAGGAACGTATAGAAAAGTATGTAAAGAATGGTAATTTACTTTGGGATAGCGAAAAGAAAGGTCAAAGAGTTGGTAAGTTTAGGAAGGAGGCAAAATGATTTGGTGGATAATAGGGTGGATAGTTCTAATAATAGTATTCCTGCGTTGGTGGCAGGTGGCGGTGTATAGGGATGATGAATAGGAGGTAAATATGTTAGAAATAGCTGGGGGGATAATATGGAATCTTTAATAATTTTCTGCGCATTACTAATTATCTTTTTTATTGCTTATAACCAATATGGTTAACGACGCCATATATTTCTACGAAGAACTTCTTCCCCTGCTACTCCTGTTCCACCTATAGTTATTTTCCTACCTAATCTTGCCCTTCTTGCTGCGATAATTTCTTTTTTAATTGCATTAGCATTTTCTTTACCTAAAATCTTTGAATATTTATCCATAATAAAATCGGTGTATTCTCTGTTCTTAGCCGCATTTAAATCAGATATAAAATTATCAATAGATTTTCCTTCATTTATCTTATTTAAATATTGTTTAGCTGTCACCTTATTTAAATCATTGACAAATGGCTCTCCGATATATTCCTCGATATTAGTAAGTTGTCTTTTTTCTGCTTCACTAAAAGTATGAAATTTATCAAGTTTCTTTTCTTTAATTAACGATTTATTGTAAAGATTTTCTTCAGCTTGGAATGTTTTGCGTTGCAAACTTCTTACTTCTTGCAAACCCTTAATACCTGAAGTTTCTCCGTCTGTATAAAACTGATTAACTACCTTACTAACATCAACATCAGAAGGTTTATTCTTATATAAATTATTAAGTTTATCCCTTAAAAAAGTATACTGGTCTTTATTGACTAATGTTTCTCGTGTTGCCTTTAAAGCCTTAGTCATCTGGAAATCTGTAAGAGATTTTCCTTGTAAATTCTTAACCCCAGAGATAGAGTCGGCACTTTTATAAAAATCAAGAAGTTTACCATAAACACTATCTCTCGCTATTTCACTTTGTCCCAATTGTGTTAAATTTCCTTTTTCAGTTATTAACCCTAACTTTTTTAATCTCTTACCTGATTCTTCAATAGCCGGTCGAATATTGATTTGTTTTCCTTCCGGAGCATTATCCATCACCATTCTATAGGAATTATTAGCAATATTTCTTTTGTTAACAAATCCATTTTCTATTGTCTGATAAAATCCATCAGTTGAATTTCCATATTTTGCTGATGTTTCAACTATATCGTTAACCCCATTATTCTTTATAGTCTTGATAGCATTTTCAGGTATCTTTAATTCATTCTTAGCATATGCTTGAATTTGTGGAGTAAAGTTTTGGATATTTTCTTGAAATACTCCATATGCTTTCGGAGCGACTTCGTCAGTAACATAGCTTGCCTTTCCACGATTTACCATATCCCAACCAAAATTCTTTACTTTTACTGCGCCACCGCTAATTGCTTTACCAATACTTGATAGTTCTCCACCTGCCTGTCCTAAACTTTCCAATGGTGATTGTTTTAAAACACTACTTCCTCTAAGCCCTCCGCCTAGTCCTGCTAATCCAAGCATTCCTGTTGCCACGGCTATCGGTTCAGGAGTTCCCACTGACCGCATAATATCGCCTAATTGCCCAGGTCGTTCTCCGGTAATACCTGTTTTTAAAGCTTGTCCCATATTCCTTAACCCAACGTTTCCTGTTTGAGCTTGAAGTAATGCGTTTGCTATCGGTTGTTCAACTGTTCCAACTGCGGCATTTAACAAACCACCTGCAAATCTACCTTGCCTTTGCATAGCCTCCAAAGGATTTGTAATAGGTTTTCTTAAAAATTCACCTGCTACGTCTTTAAGGCCTTGAAATTGATTAGGTCTTTGTGCTATCTGTTCCTCTACCTTATTACGTCCAGGGAGATAAGCCATTTGTTGTTGGGATTGTTGGGTAGATTGTTGAGTTTCTTGTGCAACATTACCTAAAAATTCGTTTTCAGCAGCAATCTTATCTGCTACAGGCAAGGAACTATATTCTTTCTTAGATTTAACTACTGTATCAAAATATTCCTTCTTAGCCGATAATTTATCTATCTCTGATAATGTTTGATAACCATCTGATTGTTCTACTTGACTCCAAGGTTTTGCCATATTTACTCCCAAAGATTTTTAAATGATTTGCCTTGAGGGGCATCCTTGGTCTTGCTTTGTTGTGTTGATTGTTTATAACTTTCGTTTTGTGTTCCTCTCGTTTCTAAATTAGTTCTATAACTCCTATAAAAATTCTGTAGTTGGTTTAATGCTTCATAAGCAGCTTCTGGATTGCTTACTATATTAGCCATAAACGCACGATGCAATGCCTTAGTTTCGTCTGGTCTTGCTGCAACACCTGTTTGTATTAACTGTCTACCTGCAATTGAAGTTATCATCTTTCTTTTAATCTTCTGTCCTTCTTCGTCTAATGGAACGGGCATTGTTGATGACATAGCAATATCTCGTCTAAAAGAAGCCGGTGTGCCATCAGGAAATAATGCTTTTTTTACATCTTCTATTTCGTTTTCTGACTCTCCGGCAAGTGTATACATTCCCATTTGTCCAGTAGGAACACCTTTAGCAAGTTCTGTTGCTTGTGCTTGTTTTGCCTTAACGTCTATACCAGCCATACCTCTTTCCTGCATTTGTTCTGGTGATAGAGCTTTCTTGTATACTTTACTACCCTTTGGAACAGTTCCTGACTGAGTTAACTCTCCTGTGATTGGGTCTGTTGCGTAAACCCCACTTGCCCTTGATAATCCTTGAGCTTTTATTAAATCTACTGCATCACTAATTGTCATTTTGCCTTCACGCATAGCCCCACCCATTTTCTGAACTATAGGGTCTTCACTATCTTCTAAAATTTTGCCTATTTTATCTGACTGTTCAAATTCTTTCTTTAACTTCGCTCGTTTCTCTAACGCCCCTCCGATACTACTTCCAAAGTTTGCTAAACCCTCGCCTATATCCATATTTACTCCTTAATAGTAGAACCAAGTTTAATGTCATTTACATAGTAAAAGCCACTATCGGTTAGAATATCATAAGCATATTCTGTCATAACATCACTCTTTTTAATATCAAGGAATTTGGCGTAAACGGGATGGTCTCTACTAGTAATAACCGTTCCTTTATCTGTTAGAATTTCACAGAATATAAAATTATCTCCGGTGAGTTCTTTGCTTATCTTCTTGACTGAACCGCCTCTGACCATATCTCCTATCTTAATATCTTCTATTTTTATCTTTTCTCCATTAATACCTTCTACTAAAGTTCCTTCAGGAACGCACATCAAAGATATTGCCTTTGCTGTTATCATTCCACCTGCTATACTTCCTGCCCCGCTCATTGCTCCACCAAATATACTACTCGTGTTAGCTGATTGCTGTTGCGCGGCATTAAGTTGATTACCGAATATACCAGCTGATGTTGAATAGTTATTCGAAGCCAACCCAAAAGTGTTAGTAGGGTTAATATTACTTACTAACTGCGGATTGGAAACATTCTGTGTCGTTACATTTGACATAGGAGCATAAGTAGAACCTTCAGCCGTAGTTGGGATAACCGGAGTGCCTGTATTCGCCTGTGAGGCCTGTAGAGCGAGATTTAACCTCCTTGTCTTGAGCTGTTGCCTTAAGTCTGTGAGTTTCAAGAGCTCATCTTGAGCGTTCATACCACTCTCTGCCATACCCCTTGCCGCGCCTGCAGACCTGACATCTTGTTGTGCCTGTTGTTTTTCATAATCAGTTAGCTCATCAGGATTAGCAAAGTAAGCTGATAAAGCGTCTTGCCCTGCTGTCATAGAAGGATTAAGCACCGCCTGTTGATTTCTTAAAGCTTGTGCATACTGTGTTCCAAATTGATTCTGAATATCCAAATTCTGTTGAGCATATTGTGAGCCAGTCTGCCCTTGAATATCAGCCTGTAACTGCGCATACTGCGGAGCGTATTGTTTCTGTAAATCATACTGACTTTGAGCATACTGACCTCCGAATTGATTTTGTAAATCAAGAGCCAGTTGAGCGTATTGTGAACCAAATTGCTGCTGTAAAGCTAAATCCTGTGCCGCAAATTTTGGCGCATATTCCATTTGCGTGCTGTAAATCTGTGGCATTGCGTTAACTTGAGCTTCTATTGCCTCTTTTGATGTTGCCGCTATGCTTGGTTGTTCAGGTGCCTGTGGTGTATCTCCTCCACACATAATTATCTCCTATATATTCTT
>Ga0172381_10000621_pt1 | contig 43060 bp, 44 predicted proteins | sample Leawel6488metaG_FD_119754 | JGI IMG/M metagenome (GOLD analysis project Ga0172381, IMG submission 119754) | Leachate microbial communities from a municipal landfill in Southern Ontario, Canada - Leachate well 64-88 metaG | ecosystem: Engineered > Solid waste > Landfill > Unclassified | place... | reverse complement strand
TCAAAAGCGGTCTTGAACGCCGCCAGTCGAAACACCATGTCAGTACCGGCCGATGGAGTCATGCCTATCGCTCCGATTTCAGACAGGCTTTTCCCTCCAATTTTAATCCTTCCAAGGAAGTTGTTTTTTGCCTCTATTGCCTGCTGTTTTATCTGAAAATGATTCCTCCAGAGTCCCGTCACATAAGGCATATGTTCGGCAGCGACTTGGTAGGCCCTTGTCTTGGTTAAACTCCCGGTCGTGGTGATGTCTACAAGTAATCTCGTTATATTGGCAAGATATGCAGGGTACATGCTGACTGGCATGGCAGACATGTTGTAAAACATAGCCGTACTTTGAACGGGGACCATATTAGGGTTGAATCCCATGAAGGCGGTATAAGCATTGCCCGTAATAGAGTCCATAAACTTTCCGAACGCACCCACGGTCGGGTGCAACGTCCCGCCGCGGCTCATCTCGCGAGCCACCAGGTTGGAGAGCATGGAAATGTTCTGCGCGCTACCCCATTTGTCTATAGCGGCCTTCTGCACGACATCGCTATCAAGCGACCTCAAAATGTTGGACACGTTTTGAGCTTTGGCGATGTAGTTCATCATTGCATCCATGTGGTCGTAGAATGACTTGCCGGTATCGAGATACACGCCCGTCTTGTCCGGGTTGAGAGCTCGTTGGTTCAACTCGCCGATCTTGATACGTTTGCCGTTCCTGTCGGTAACGCTCAATTTATCAGGAGCGGTGAGATTTGCCATGAAATCGTCGGCATTGACCGTGCCGTCCTTATAGCGCCGAGTAAAATAGGGTTCATTTATCGGTTTTACATCCTCGCCTGTCAGCATCTTGTTGATGGCGGAAGCCTTCAGGAAGAACTCGGTCTGTAATTCCTGCCTCAGAAGATTGACCCCTTGCAGGTTCTTGTCCAGCCCCACCAGCCTCACGGCCTCACGCGCCTGTCCCTCAGTAAACTGACCGTACCCCGTCTTGATTAAGGACTCCCATGTTTTACCCTTAAAGTTCTTTCCATAATTGGACGCGCACCAGAATGTGAGCATCTGGTTCTTGGTCATCGTCAAACCTGGATCATTGGGGTTGGATGGGTCCTTGACCACAGACTGATCCTCCATGACCGACTTGTCGAGCCCGCGTTTAGTCAATTCATCGTTCTCCCTCTGCCAGAAACTCTCCATCAGAATCTTGCGGACACTCCAGCTTTCCCGCAGGGGCACAGTCACGTTCTTGTAGAGGAATGATTCCTTGTTGTTGTTCGTCCAAGCGCTTACAAGCGACGCAGGATCAAAGGTAGCGGTCATAAAACGCTGGCCCTTGTTTGCTGCCCATTGCCACATTCTTTCGGTCCTGCCCATCGGCCGATCAGGAGTAATGCGGGTGCCATAGGTTTCAGTCTTGATGGCCTGCGCCATGTCATTCTTCATGGCCTCAAGTTTAGGATCGACTTTCGTTTTTGCGTACCTGTCAGCAAGTGAAGACCGCAACTGAGCGTCACTTAATTCGTGCATAGTATCGACGCCATACTTTTCCTTGATCCACTCGTGCGCCTTGACATTGGCGTCAGCATAATCCTTGTTTTCGTCCAAGAACGAACGAAGCAGGGAGGCCCTCATGGATTCGGGAGTAGCCGCCTTGAAACCGGAAGAAAACTGAGCGGCACTTACTTCCGTATTCAGCACCTTCCGCGCGAGGGACTTAAACTCCTTGCTCGCCTTATCCACCGGAATCGTCTCTGCGGCTTGCTCAGAACTCCAGGAGTTTCCGTTGACATGGCCGGTAATCAAAGCCGCCACGGAGCGCGACACAAACACTCCGTCTTGCGTGATTGCACCATCTTCTATCGGGACCGTCCTCGCTATAAGCGCCTTCATCACCGCATGGGCGTGAGTCTTGCCTGAATAAATCTCACCATCCAAACCCATCACAGCGGCTTGCTTGACCTTATCGCTCTCGACAAAACCAAGAAACTCGTCGGGTTTCATGTCGGCAACTTTTACTTGGCCGGAAGACTCCAAGGGGAGCGTTCCCTGCTTCAGAGAAGGCTTCGCTTGATTGGGTTCTGTTCTCACAATCTCCGCCCCCAATTCATCGTTGGCGAGCGCCGATCTATACCTAAAAAGCTTCGCCCTTCCTTCAGGATAACTTCGTAGCACAAATTCCAGCTTTACCTTGGCCTGCGCCATGCTTGTGGCCAGCACCCTGAATTTCTCGTTGTCCATAAACACGTCCCAGCGGGACAAGTTTACTTTGGTGGCTCCCTGCGGTTCGGCCGGCGCCGCCTTCACTTCCGCGTGAAGTTGGTCCATGCGCTTCTCGAATATCTTGGTATCCAAGTAGGACGAGACAAGCAACTGCCGCTCATGTGACAGAGCCGCCACTGGAGTATCGCCATCGAATAGTTCGGGGGCCTCGGCCCTGATGGTCTTCGATGTTTCAATGGGAGTCTTGTCCTTGTTCAACAGTGACAAATCCCTAATCTGCGAGTCAATCATACCAGAGGAGACGATGCCGTCTGCCTGGCTGGCCATGTCACCGGACCTCATGCTGCTGTCAAGCGCTGTGGCATAAATCCGCATCGTCTTGTCCGGTGTCTCAGCCGAAGTCAATCTTTCGAGAATTTGGCGGGCTTCTTCCGTGAACTTCAGGGGCACGGTAACTTCCTTGCCGTTCACCATCTCTGTCATCATGTAAGGTTCGCCGTTGGCTATCTGCGCCATCTTGCCGATCAGCGTGACGTTGCCGTTCTCGTCCTTGGAGCTGAATAGCTGGCGAAGTTGCTCAAACGCCGACGATAGGGCCGGCCCATGCCCGCCGTCGCTCCCGTTCAGGAGGTACGCCGCGATGGCATTGGCCATATTCTCCTGCTCGGCAGGTCCCAGCCTCTTAGAACCGTCCGGTAAGGGCATCCCGAAGGCATCCACCAGCGCCCCATAGACGCTGGGAGGCAGCAAACCGTTGTCTATGGCATGGTGCATGACCTCATGGATGATGTCCAAGCCATTGTGGCCCTTCAGGTAGATGGCTGTTTTGGTGTTGGGGTCATATACGGCCGTCTTGCCCGTATACTCGACCTGGGGGACCTCTACGGGCTTGCTGGACTGGCCTGACGACGGTTCGGGGGCAAGCGGAAAGGATTCAGGCTTCGGAGCGGCGTTGAAGGCTTCTTCGGCTATTTTCACGTCCTCTTGAAGCTTAGCCATAGCCGCCGCATCCGCCGTGGCCTTTTGCTGCTCCAAAGCCGCCTTCCTCTCATTGAGAACTTGGAGCAATGCCGCCTGCTCTGCCTTGCGCGGAACCATCTCCACCTGTTCGGGCTTGGGAAGAACGGGCTCCACCTTTAACGGAACTTCGGACTGAATAGCAAACGTCCTCTCGTGCATGTTCTCGCTGGCGTACTCGTCGAACCTGTTCTTGCGCTCGTCGTTTTGCCTGGCCTTGTTGATCTCTCCGGCCAGATCGACCTTCTCCGCGGTTGGCAGGACTCCTTCTCTGGGAAGCACGGCCGGAGGTCGCAGTTCCGGGGCCGCGCCGGACTTATAAATAAAGCCCTCCATCTTCCCCGTGACGCTGTTACGCGCCAAGATCAAGTCATACTTTTGCTCGCCTATGTCTATCCCGTATATCCCGCCGTGGGAGTAGGCGCGCCTGGTGGTCGAGGCACCTAGTCCGGACTGGTTCCTTGCTGGGTCGGCATTGAAGATGTTGGCCATCAGGGTATCGTCTATCGCCGCGCCCTCCCGTACCGCCCTGTTCCCTATAGCCATCCCAAGGATCGCCTTAGCCTTCTTCCGGGCTCCTGGCATCAAGTCCTTTTCGACGTACTCCTTTCCGTAAGCACCAGTGTTGATATCGTTCTCCACGCCCGCGCGCAGAGTGCGAAGCTCGCGAACATGCGCGGCATCGTCAAGGTTGCTGATACTTACCTTCAGTTCTTGAGATATATTGGAGAGTTTGTTAATGAACCCTTGGCTATCAAACGTCCCGCCCTCGCTGCTCTGTTTAATGGCGGCAGCAATCCTGGAAGATACGCCGGGGTCATCGGTCATCATCACATTGAGGTCTTTAAGATAAAACTCAGGCCGCGTGCGTATCGCGCCGTTAGAATAGACGCTTTCCTCGTTCGCCATGTTGTAGAGGGCGTCGAACAGAGCGGTCACTCCCGTCCTGACTTCAGCCGCATCCGCCACAGACTTACCTTGCGACAGCACTTGGATGAAATGCTCACGGTAGCCGTCCGTTACGGCCTGACCCTTAACGTCGAGCTCCCCGGTAGGCAGGGTGTTTACCTTAGCCACGTTTTCAGGATTGGTCTGGGTCCTGCGTGCAGCATTCAGTTCCACCCTTCCCTTGGCCATAGCGTTCATTGTGGCAGGGATAAACGCGCCGAACATGCCGCCGATGGCAGAGTCACCAACGGACTTGATGGTGTCGTTCACCCAGGAATCCCACTTCTGCGTGTCGTTCCAATAACGGTTGGCAGGATCAATCGCCAGCATGGTGTCATTGACGATCTTGGTCTGTTCGGCCATCAGCATCAACTGGGCAGTCTTTCCGGCAAACTCGGATGCAAACGCCTTGAACGGCGTGGCGGTGAGCCGCCCAAGGGTCCGGGGAGTCAGAATCTTTTCGGCAAGTCCGAGATAGCCAGGCTTTGACATGAACCTGCCCATCATCTGATTCGACAACGCCTTTGACGCCATCCCGCCCACGCCCGCTACGTTCATAATGGCGCCATCAATGATCGTCTTGACAGCCGCCAAACCTATTGCCTGCCCATCACTGACTCCCTGCAATCCCCGCATTTGGTCTAAATTGTCCTTGAAGAACGTAGAAGAATACGTCCAACCAGCGATCTTGGTGGCTGCGCCTACCTTGGCGATGTTGGCGCCGGCCTTGGCCATGAAGGCGGCCCTGCCTATTGCCACCGCGGCGGCACTCCCGGCCTCCACGGTTCCCGCCCCAACGGCCTCTCCCATAGCGGCCGCAGCTGCTCTACCGGCAGCGGCTATTATCGCGGGATTCTTTGTTATCAACGTCGCGGCTACTGTGGAGGCGACATAAGGAACCATTGTTCCAATGAAATTGCCGCCCACATTCGCTATGTAGGATGAGCGCGCCCAACGCTCTGAAGGTTCCAACTGTTTGTTGGTCTCCAAGAACCAATCCACATTCTTCTTGGCCTCGTCAGCCCCCACAAGATTCAACATGCTGGAATACCAGCGAGTCAATCCCAGTACTCCACCTCTCGCCAACCCAGCGACGATTCCGGGATCGGAAGACGGCGTGAGTCCAAGACGCTCGGCCGTAGGGCTCATCATACTTTCGTAAAAACCTCTTGCCATTTCCTTTGATTGAGTCAACGGCATTAGATAGGTCGGGCTAAAAACATTAGACTTGATTTCCGTTGGTTCCATGCCTGACGTAGGAAACGCCTGCCCAGCAACGGCGCGTTGTTCCCCAAGGGACTGCTGGTCGCGGTGCAGTTGCTCGGCATAACTCGTAGCATTCACCGGATTATCGAAGATGCCCAAGTGCTTTCCGGTCTTGTGGTATTGGTCAACGGCCTCTTGATTGGACATGATGCGGGCGTCTTCGCTAACCGTAGGCACCAAGACTTCTTTGCCGTTCTCGTTGAACGACATGCTACGCACCGACGACACCGAACCGTCAGCGTTTGTAACCGCAGGACGGTTCAACAAATCAATATTACCGGAAGTTAATAGTCCGGGAACAGACGGGGCAGGTTGTTGCGGCGGGCTCGAAGGAGCCAGAGCGGGAGCATTCGGAGTCTCCGCCGAACTTTGCAGAGGCAAAGTCAATAACGACGAACCCGCCGATTCTGCGGGTATTTTGAGATCAAGCGCGTTTGCATCTAATATCATATTTATTAACTCCAGTTCCGAGTCATTATGCTTCGGTGGCGCGTTCACCCTGACTTGCCCTAATCATTGTCTGAACGGCCGGAGTGATTAAGGTTTCTACCGCCCCTGATCCGCCTGCTTCTGGCTTTGGGAGAGAGTCCCTGAGCTCCAAGGCAAACTTAACCATATCACTTTCTGCGAGAGGAACATTTATTCCCTTTGCGGCCAGTTGGTCGTGCAATACTTTCTGTTTGTCCCACGCCGACAAAACTCCGTCAGCCGACATTCTCAAAGCAGCGATTTCGCCTTCGTTGAACTTATCGTGAGAAGTTGAGTCTGGATTTAACGCCGCTAAAATAGCCAACCTTATTTTTTGTGCAGTTCCAGTTCCTCTCGCAAACTCACTTCCGACTATGGAGGAACCGTCGAACCCGAATCTGTCTGCGAATGTTTTTGAAACAGCGTCCCGCAAATCATCTTCCTGACTTACGGCGTATTGTGTATTTATCTGGCGAGCATCAAGAAACGCTTGGTTCACATTCCCTTGCACAGCCATTAAAGACGCAAAATTGGCCATAGGGATTCCCGCGTTGCCTTTCTTGGATGCCTCGATCCACAGGTTCTTTACGGCAAGATTATTTGGGTCTTCAAAATAATCCTTCAATGAAGGTGGAAAAGTGGGAACAAAAGCCTTGCTTTGTGATTTATCTGCGGCAGCATTGGCGGCGGAAATTTGACTGTCAGACAGAGACTTCATGGTTTCTTTCCCAATCGTATACGCCAACTGATAGCCACCATAAGCCGGACTTGCAGGACCGTATATTTGAGGAGCATTGGCGGACGCTATATAAGGCAACCGTCCAATCACGCCGTCCTCCACAGAGCCGCCCGCGAGTCCTGTTTTAGGATCGGTTCCCAACAAAGCAAGCGCGTCCCTCGAAGTAGTCTTGTTTGGGGAATCATCGTTTTGAACAAGCGTTTGCATCGCCTTGAGAACGTCCGCATTGTCGGAAAAGAAGGCGCTGCCGCCTGCTTCTACGCGCATCAAGGAAATATCTCTCGGAGAAAATCCCTTGGACGCCAAGTAGCCAACAGCCGTTCCGTTCTGCTCCATCATCTTGGGCAACTCGGTCTTCGTCCATTTCTGCTCGTCTTTAACCGCTTCGGAGGTTTTTGCCGCTGTATCCGCATATAACTGCGTGTTGAACATTTCCCTGTTAGCCATAATGACGTCTTTAACACGCTGAACCCCGGCAATACTTGTGTTCCCTTTAAGGATTTCTTTAGCCAAATCCTTGATCCCTGGAAAATTCATGGCTATATCAGCCATGACATAATCCTCAGGCGTGTCAAGGGCCTGTGTATCTCCGCCTATGTTGTTATCCAAGATGAACTGCTGGTCGTTCGACAGCATCTTTCCCTTAACAGCCTCAAACCTCATGGAAACTTCGGACGGCTTAATAGGGGCGCCAACAACGAAAGCATCAAGTTCAACTCGCTTTTTCGACGCTCTCCTTGCATCCACGTTTTCAAAAACCTTATCAGCCCTCTCCTTGAAAGCTTCTTTGGCGGCCTTCGTTAATTCGTCGACATAATCATCGGCGTTATCGCCAAGCACCTTCACCGCTTCTTTGTATCGGGATAATACCGCCTTGGTAGAATCAGAAAGCACGGAGTCTATTTTAGTAGGGTCAGACTCTATGCGCGCCGCTATCTCTGAGGCTATTTCTGGAGCCAACGTCTTAATCTCTACATTCTCCAGAAGAACCTCGTCTTCCCCGACGTCTTCTACAATCGCACCTTCCGGCAGTATATCCCTGCCCGCTTCCTGCTCAAGAACTGCGCCGGTGTGGATGTATGGCCTTTCTTTTGTTTCGGTGTTAGCCAGCAACTCTTTCGTAGCCAAAGCTTGTTTGTCTTTATGAGTGTTGTCTTGAATACTATCGGCGAGAGAACGCGCCGTCGCAAAACTCGCGGCCGACTTGGCTTCTCGAAGCCTGGCGACATCAGTTGCGTACAAGTTTTTTAATTGAGCCTCCAACGCAGGAACAAGAGCCAAATGCTCTTGGCTAACCTTCCCGTTCTTGTCCGGTGCTTTGTAAGAAGCGATTTGCGCCTTTAACGTCGCCTCTACAATACCGGCAGTTTGCTCTACTCCGTTTGCGTCCTTCCCCACAACTCTATCCCTTCCCTCTTGAGTCAACTGGCTATCAGACGGACCGGAGCTCTGATAGATGGCCATAATTTTCCCATCTACACCTCGAACAGCCTTAACGCCAAGCATTTCTTCGGCAAAACCAATCTTTAGATTCTGATTGTTATCTACAAAAGCAGCTTTTTGAGCATTAGTGCCATTGACGGGATACCCATCCTCGCCTTGCCCGCGCGCGTCTCCATAAGACGCCTTTGTGTCCACGTTTGCTTTTTTGAGTTCTTTAGAACCAACCATATCAGCATACATTTCAGGGTTAGCACTCGCAAGTCCTCGTTCCGCCATGACCTTAAACTGACTGGAAAGCTTAGGATCGTAAGTCTTCATCCCTGAAATCAACTTGTTTACATCATCAATGGATTTCGCGGTAGCAAGTTTCGGAACAACATTAGTGTCAAATTCATATTTGGCACGAATCAACTTATCTACATATGTCGCACCCGTCGGTGAATTCAGCAATGTTTTGGTATCGGGAGACGCTTCTCCCGCAAGTATATCTAACTTCGGAGCTACATCATAAGACGAAATAATTTCCGCCTTTAGGGCGTCACGTTCCGTTTTATTTAACTTAATTTTCTTACCACCCTCACCAATACGTGTAGTAGCGAAATCTGTGAAGGGACTGGCGGCCTCAAACTTCATTCGCTCTATGGCTCCTTTCATATCCTGAAAAGAAACTGGAGCCCTTGCCGTTGCTGAAACCGTGTTGCGTTTAATATTGTCAGTGAGATCGGTAGTAGTCGGAGCAGGAACCTTGACGGCATGTTGGCTAATATCCTTGTCTGTTGGAAAATCAGCCATAGTTCCATCGGGCGCTACAAACAATTTTCTACCACCAGGTTCAGAAGAACCGTCAGGAATATAGGCAACATTCTGTCCGGTACGGATAGGAGTCTGAATATCACGACTTGTAGGAAAATTTGTAGTAGTGCCTTCGGGAGAAACAAATATCTTCTTGCCATCCGGTCCCAATATATACCCTGTCGCTCCTGCTTTCATGTTAAGAGTTTCCTGGCTGGATCGCTCGGTATCAGGCTGGTAAATGTTGGGCTTGAATTTATATTCAGGAATCTGAGCTGTATCAGGCATCAGAGATCGCGCGATTTGCTCGTTATCTTTCTGCAAATCAGAAAGCGCCAAACCACCCAGCGCGTTTACTCGCTCTCTTTCAGCCTTGAGCCTCAATTCATCTAATTGAAATTGGTTTAATGCCATGATATTTATCCTCCACAACAACTATATGCTTTCCGCGTTATTATTGACAGTCTATTTAATACATTCATTCCCATGCGTCCGTGCTACCAAAACTTGTTCGTGCAGTAGTTGAAAGGGTATTCAAGTATTTGAGTAAATTGAATAAATAGAGTTCCGAAATTTGCTTCGTCCAAAATAGCCGATGCAGAAACCCGCGAGTCTGTATAATCTACACTTGCATCGCTATACCCTTGGCCGGAAGATATAAAACAGTTAATAATTCTGACATATGCAGGGTCAGCATCAAACTGAATGTCTACGCTAAACAAACCGCTATTTGTGCTTGGATCGGTATCAAATTCTATGACGCCATGGTTGGAGTCAGCCGGGGCAACTTCCCATGTGCCTTTACCCATAGTGATCTTAAAATCACTGGGGAACCATACGCCGTCACGACTGTCCATCTCTATATTATAAGGTGTTCCGTTGGCGGCTCCTATCTTGGTTCCATACCAAAGATCGTTTGTTGATCTGCGGTATTGGATTATTCCAGTATATGTCGCTTGCCGCGATATGCTTGCCCCAAAATTAGTTCCAACTCCAACACCTCCCCAGTGCGGCATAGCTGGCAAAATTTTCAACGCCTCCAGTACCTTGTACCGCTCCTGCAAATCCTCGACATAAATCTGCCACGGATAGTCGCCATAGGTTGCGGCGTTCGTCCCGATTTCCGGCGTCCGTGTGAACTTGTTGGTTCCATCCCCAATCCCCAGCGATGCCCAAAGGCCGGTCACGGTCAACATTGCAATATTGGTTGTGCCGTCGTAAACCGTGTTGGTGTCGCAGTAATACGGCACAATGTCTTTAATGGTTGTATCCAAGCTAATCATCATAGCCCTGTCGGTATGCCAGCCAATCGTATTTGTCATGCTGATGCTTGTGCCGTTCGTGTCCTTCCATGAGCGGACAAAGGACGGACGTGCCACCGGATATATCGGCGCACCTAACGCATTTGTTCCAGTTTGCAATGCCATAACCCGTTCATCCGTGCCAAGCGCAAGCTCTATGATGTCCTGTGGCTTGACCTGCTTACGCGTCGGAGTTAGCGTGTATATGGTCGTGCCTGTCAACACGCCCAAAGAGGCTAAAGCAACCCAACCATACCGAATAGCTTGTGTTGTGAATCCCATTAGCCAAACGCCCCCGGTATTACAATATCGCCCAAGTGCATGATATTCCCCTTGCCCACACTTGCGATACCATCTTCCAGCGTTACAAGATATAGCACACGCTTATGTACTTCCTCCGTGTCCGTTGGCTCTGTCGTTGAACTTGTGATTATTGCCGATCCTCCGTAAGTGTACTCGACATAAATCCATGTGTTGTCTGCCAATATTTCAACTTCTTTTTCAGCCACCGGTACCGACGTGCGCGTACCGTGCCGCACCCATCCGGCGTTCACCGTTACCGTTGCCCCACTGATTTCAAACCCAAACGACCAGTCGGAGTAGGACATTTCATCGTTTATACCTAAAGGCCCGAACATCATGCTACCACTTGGCCCTAATTGAGCATATCTTCCGGAAGGGCAACTGTCGCCTACACCCCTTAATATAGGAGCTATTGCCTCTTTAGCAATATAACGCACCTCGTCGCGTGATGCGAAATTCTTTGAAAAAGAAACTATTACATCCTTGGTCAAATCGTCTAACAAAGACCTCCTTAGCTCCTCATACCCTTCAAGCAACGGAGACTTTTTTTCTGGTTCGATTTTAGGAGCAGAATAGTCTTCCTGTCGATTTTTTGTTTTAGGTGTATCTCCCACAAATGGAAGAGGGCCTATTTTAGGAAGAGGGCCTATTTTAGGAAGAGGGCCTATTTTAGGAAGAGGGCCTATTTTAGGCATGGTATACATATAAATCTTTCGCGCCAATTACGCTAATGGAGGAATTGATTTGCCTTCTGTTTCTATGAACTTCGGTTGCCCTAAAATTATCTGGCTCAATACATCTATGACATAAGTCACTTTATGCGCCTGCCATAAATTATCTTTAACATTGCTTATATGAGAGCCTTCTTGTCCACCGCTAATAGCGACAGCGGCTTCTGATGCTGTTAAATGATAAGACAATGAATGTGTATATGTCTTTTGAATCTGCCTAATAAGGCTTAACCAGTTCCTTTCTGCTACTTGACCAGAATAAAACGTAGTTATGTGATCCCATGTAACATCGCCTAAAACATCCCAAGTAACCAAAGCCGGGCACGATCTCGGAGCCCTTGCCGTCACCGTAGTCAGGACGTAATCGTACTTATTGAAAAGATTTAACCCGCCCCTAACGGTTACAACCGCACTGATAGTATCGGTCGCGTCGGGTAAATCATCCGCGTCACGAACTTCATTGATGGTCGTCACCGAATCATCGCTATAACTGGCAGTATAATCAGCTATTGTCGTTTCAACCACTTCTACAAACTGACTCGAAATACGATACATTCCTCCGACAAAATCCTTCTGCCGGAAGTGAAGCACATAATTACCAATCACCCCTTCGGTTGCTGCTGCGGCCCATATACTTGCCACATTGGCGTTAAGCACCAGAGGCCAAGTGTAATCCTTCTGCGCTCTACGAGCACCTAATGCGGGAGTTTCGCTAACCTGCACGGCAGTTTCAGACTTGTGTGTTTGTGTTTTTTCAACTACAGCCTCACCATTGTCACGCTCTGTCATCTGTATGCTTGTTAGCGCATAGTCGGCATCAGCTGTCGCGGAGGCCACAAGTTCTGCTGCGCTGGCTACGGGAACGCCGGTTGCCAATTCAGTCTTAACCTCGCCGATCAGTCCAGGATTCTGGATGCTGACTTGAACGCCTGCTCCGGAGTCATTGTCCCAGTCCGGAGTTCCTTCTTTCAACGCCCGCATCATAAATGTTCCGTTAGCGTTCAGACTGACTTGAATGCGGCCTTTCATGGGGTCGCCCAAGAAATCCTGAAGCAGGGTAAATATAGCGCCTACATTTTCGTAGTCTACCTCTGGGTATTCCCGTACAGAAATAAGCATTGTAGCTTCTTCTAATCCGTGTGGATTGAATGATTCCTGCATGGAATAGTCGGCTGGATCAGGAGTGCCTTCAACGACTACTCTCTGAATAATGTTGCCGGTCTTATCTCCAGCATCTTCTCCGGTTGCTCCTCTTATCTCTGCGCCTGAGTTTACGGCGTATGGTGCCGTTCCAGCCATAGCCAGAGCAACGGCTTCTGCCAAAGCATCCTTATCAGTAAGGTTTACATCAATCCACAGTCTGTCTTGTTCCTCTTTGTGAAACCGACTATTTTTTGTAGACTTGACGGCTCCTAAAGAACGTGGCTCCGTCTCTTTCGTGCGCCAAGTATAGGTAACATTAGCCGAACCAGTCCCATGATCGTCGTCGCTGATGTCCAGCACAATGATGTCTGGCAGGGCGTTGATAGCGGTTTTAACAGTATCAATATCTGCAAACGGCACGTTCAGGTAGACAGTAGTTGCGCGAGTTACCAGCCCGAAAGCATGAATATAAGATTGCTGGTGAACCGAACTCGTTTCAAACGGCGTCACCTGCACTTTAGATAGTTGATGAACTACCGTCAACGCCATACGAGACTCGACAATCGTTACGCTATCAGTTTTATATCCAACCACAACTTCTGTTTGGAGTGATAGGTAGAGTTCTTTTGCGGTCTCAAGATCAAGGCCGGGATAGTGGTATGTGATCCGTTCGCCCTCAAAGCTTGGGTACTCAATGCCAACCTGAATCTTGTCGTCAATCGTGCCCTTAACAAGCATGGTTCTGGTGATATTGCACGATCCGGTTCCATTGTAATTATTTCCAACACGCAATGCTGTATACCCAGTCGGTGCGGTCAGCAATGTGGTCATGGCCGAGTCCAAGTCGGCGTCAGCGACTCCAAGCCACATGGTAGTTCGTATTACCCCGCTGGTAAGCAAAAAAAACGCTTCTTCGTCTATTCGCACTCCATTGTCGGCTGTAACCGCGCCAACAAACAACTTATCTTGCGTCCGTACAATACGTGCAAATCCTTCTTCCGCTGTGGAGTCAACCAAAGATGATACCTTGTAGCCAGAAGTGGCTGTTGCAAGCGTAGCTTTGAATTCTGTTAGCCTGTTGAGTGGTACGTGCGAGAATGTGTCAACAACCTGATTCGCCGCGAAAGTAGGAAAATTATTGTGGTGCTCCCATACTTGCGACAAATCTCCTTTCCACGTATTTGTCTGCGTTAATACTTGAATCTTACATGTTCCATCATTGTCTTTTACCACCTTGGCGTCAATTACACCTGCTAACAAGGCAATGGTATCACGTAACTCCTGCGCGTAGTCCGGATCAATCCATCTGTATTCCCATACATACGCATTCTTCAGCGACGTGGTATCATGGGCGAACGGAGACGACAACGCCTTATCGTCTGACACGAGAATAGCAGCCGGCAACTCGTCAGGTGTCATTATGAGATTCTTGGCGAGCGTCAGGGTGATTACTCCGCTTCCGTCATCAGCGCGGCTTGGCCTGGCTGATAAGACGCGCCATTTTTGGTCGGCATTTACGGGTGGATCACCGACAGGAGGGCCGTCGTATATTTCCCCAGCAATAGTTGGGTTAATGTAATATTTGGTAGTTTCAATACCGTCAATCATTTCTCCAAGTTTGGCATAATTCAAATTGACGAATTGAACCCGTAGCATCCGTTCAGGCTGCAACGGCTGATTGTCGCCATCCATCAATCTGGCCTCATCCCAGTTGATTTGTTCAGCCCAACCTCGCCGCAAAACCTGCACAAGCTTCGTGACTTCGCCCTGCATCACACGACGAATGAACGCTTGGCGCCAGCGGCCTTCGTAGACCTCCCCGTTTGCCATAGGATTATCTACATATTTGCAGGGAACGCTGTTCTTAACAGAAGTCACGGTGTTAAGGTAATCTATGGCGTCTGGTATAGCATCCGGAGAAAGCTCCGGAAAACAGCGAGGTAGCTCAGCATCTCCAAGCAAGGAAGAGTAAGTAGCCTGAAGTTGCTCAAAAAGCTGGGCATCGGCCTCTTTAAGCGGCTCCTTAAACCGGAGAGCCCACGCAGATAATTGATCTGAATTAGCCATTACTTAACCCTTATTTATTTTATTGGCTGTCGCGATCAGTATAAATTTCTTTTGAAAACGAGAATACGTCATTAACCGCGTCCCTGGCATTTGTCGGCTTGTTCGGCATCGGGTTCAATTTAATCAATTCGGCCATCGCCGCCTCTATCTCGCGCTCGTAGGCGTTTGCGGTCAGCGTCCTCTTGCCTATGATAATCATCGCCTCTCGCATAACCATCAATTCAAGAGCCCTGGTAGACTGTAACAGAGGCATATCCGTGTCGCGGTATAGCGGCATCGGGTAAATCCAGTAATCCAGATATACCGATCTGTCCGTAATCTCGGCGCCGTCCTTATCAATACAAACCAACTTGCGGGTGTCTTCCGGCCTGACCACATAATCGGCTCCTGGTCCAATGTTGTCACCCTTATAAACAGGAGTAAACGCCTTGGCGGCCGATAAAAGATAAAACCCCAACTCTCCGCCAAACTTAACATATTGCCCTGTATTATCAGAAGTCAGAGAATTCGCTTCAAACGTATTCCCCCCTTTCTTAACCGTAAGATCGTTGCCACTTGCCAGGGCTCCGTCTGTAGGCACGTAGTCGTAGTAACGATACATCGACTCATTGACATCCACTGCCTCGCGATCCCGGTTCACATACTCAAACTCATCGTCAACGTCGAGCACCTGTAAAATATCTGCCATGTTGGACTTCAGCCACATTCCGGATGAATAAGAGCTGGACGAAAGATCAATAGTGATACGCCGACGCAACACTTTGACAGGCACAACGCGGCAGATAGAAAAGTAAAACTCGTTGACGAATTTTTTAATCAGCTTCCTGTCTTCCTCCTCGTTAGTGCGTCGCAACGCCCGCAACGGCTTATTCACAATATCAATAAATGTTATCACTTTTTTTCCCCTCGTTAATGACAGCCGTTACATTTGTGAACACATAACTCCATGAAACTCCGTGGTGGCCAACGTAAAAGTGGCACCCTTTGCCGTCTTTTCCTCTGCACAAACACACCATGTTATTCGTGTCATAAATTAAATCTGGCCTTCCAATTCTTTTGCATTCTGCCTGCGGAATTATATGGTGTACCTCAACGTTGTTTGTACCCCCGCACCAGGAGCAAGGTGATACCACGATGCCCCAGTGCGAAGTGATCCCAACCGGCCCGCATGTGCCATGACCCGCCAGACACGCCAAAACGGCGGCCAGCATGATTGTTCTGATACTCATACCAAGACTATGTCATTTCGCAAACTTGGCCGCAATCCAGGGCTTGATCCACTTCGTCCAGCAGGCAACGCCAGCCGCAACGAGAATCGCCAAGGAAAGCTCAACCCATGTGGTGATCTGCGCCTCGGTCAGAATTCCGCTGGCAACGATTTTAGCGATCGCCCCGGCGCACACAGCGAACACCACCTTGCGAAGAATACTTGTAATCCAGTCCGTCATAGCACTACCCTCCTTATTTGGCCGATGAATCACCAGCCTGTTTTTTGTTTGCATTGAACTCCTTGGCCATTTCGATAATCTTGCCGATGGTGTCCTTACTCAACGAATTGAGCAGAGGCCCAGCCAGCCACGCCAGCGCAATGATGATTGACCATTCCGGCACTTGCTTTCCGATCAACGACAGCACCACCACCAGCCCGAAGTTGGTCAGCATTGCCAGCGAGAACGCATTTTGTGCCAGCCAGCTTGTCGCGCCCTTGCCGGCAATCGTTGTTAGGATTTCGACTTTGAGCTTATTGGCCTCATCACGATCTTCCACCATTTTATCCACAATCCCGAATACTGATTTTAAGCTATCAGGCAATAAAGTAATTATTTCAGCCCACATGCGATTCCCCCATGTTTAATTTCCGTTGTTTCCAACTCCTGACAAGCGATAAACTTAATTTTTTCAATGATTCCTGGGACCGCTTTTTTCCGGCATGAGAAATTCTCAATTTTTCAATCGTCTCCTGCGAGGGATGCCTCCCTGTATGGAAAATCCTGAGTTTTTCTTTTGCTTCTTCAGTTTGTTTTCTACCAAGATTTTTTACGCGAATCTTCTCTATGTGTTCTGGGGTATGAACACTACCGGTATTTTTACATCGAGCCGCTTCTATGGCCTTCCGAGACATCTTTTTGTTTCTCCAAGATTCCAAATAGCGTTTTCTCTTTTCTTCTGAAAACTTATTCCCCTTTAGAGCCTTGCTAATCTTGTCTCTTGTTTCTTGGGTCTGTTTGTGCCCCTCGCCTCCGTTTGTTTGATTTTCGAGACACAATCCCAATCTCCTAAAATAAAAAATCCACTCTCTTTCTTTGCGTCCCATGACAGAATTATCTACAACCTCAATTAGCTGTATTTTGGGTAGATGCCCTTCTCCCATCATTCCACGAATCCATCTGGACTTGTTGTTGTTTCCTCCCTTTTTGGCTTCACAAATATGCTGAGACAACCTGACGGAAAGTGGATGAATCGTAATGCCAACATAGCGAATTCTGTTATTCTCATCTTGCAAAACATAGACTGAACAGGATTTCATTTTCTATTTTCCTACGATTCCGAACACACCCTTGATGAAATCAGGCACGGCATTGATTAGGTTTTCCCACATAGTTCCTCCCACAATGGCGACATTTCACGTTCGTCAATCCATTCAAGCGCAAACTGATTGTCAGCCGTTTCGCAGTTCTGGACTGCTTGCCGATACCACAAAACCTTTTCCGGCTCTATCACATTACAAAACAAGCGCACCATTTTGCGGTAATACGCAATATGGTCGCCCCACCCATCCGCCCCGCACTCCGTTACCCACACTCTCTTTTTGATAGGTGCTTCGTCCAGCCAGTCTTTTATCTTGCCGGCCAGCCGCATCAAATCCATTTTCTTGCCAAACGAATTACCGTAAAAATGCACAGCGGCAACGTCAACGTCGGTATAGAGTATGATGTTTTTCAGGATTTCGGTATTCGTCATGCCCCAAACTTCATTCGTTTCGTCCATGCAGTTATACGGAGCCATGCCGACAACGGTAGAATCCGGCACGGTAGATTTAATCAATGCCGTGTATCTGTTGATTTTATCAAGTAGGCTTTGGATTGTAAGGATGGGATCGCCTTCATATCTCATGTGCGGGAGCTCATTAAAAAGCTGGAATGTTTTTACTTGAGGCATTTTCCAATTAACATAGTCAAGTCGGTCGCAGACGGACTTGTGCGAGCCGTATCGGTCGAGCAGGATCATGGCTGGCACACCGCTTCTCGACAGGGCCGACACGGTATTAAATACAAGATTCTTCTGCTCCATATCCGTAAACGGCACACGCACAATGGCGTTATCGCCAAACAGCTTTTTGATGGAATCAAACTGCCATTGGCAAACATATTCTCCCGGAAAGAGCGTGGAGCCGTCCAAGTGTTCAGACTTGGAGCCAAACAGCATCAAATAAAGTAGCTTTAGATAATTCATTTGATCTTATAGACTGCCGCCGCAATTCCGTTCTTCGCCCGGCCCCAATAGCCTTGCGTCACCCTCGTCCGAAACACGCTACCGCCAACCGGCGTTTCGTCAGCCGGGAAGCAGGCCACGTCCTTCCGGCGCATCATGGGGTTGTATGTCCACAGCGTGTCTGGGTTCGAGCCTGTAACCCATAGCAAGCCGTCCGAAACGTGCATGTGCATAATCTTTTCGCAAGGCAGTTCGTCAACCTGCGACAAGTCCTTGCCGTCAACTATTTCGTAGAGCTTATTGCTCCGTGAGCATAACAGCATACCGGCATACTCGATCAGGCATTGGCAATCAGGCATCGGAATAAATTTACCATCGTTACAGGCTATCCCGCCAGCCCCATCACAGGCCGCCGTCCAGAGCTTGTGATCGTATTGCAAGGCCATAGTAACGATGCCGGAGCCGGGCATCTGTAGGTCTTTCAGGTTCGTCAGGCAGTTAATCGCTCCGATCTTGTTGTCCTTGGTATTGAGTACATACGGCTTGTCGCCAAACACGACGCCTGTTGTCGAAAACTGTAGCTCCGCGCCCTTGGTGATTTTGCCGTTCGTGTAAATCAGTATCCGGCCATTCTCCCCGGCGAAGTAAACGCAACCATCATGCTCCACACCTTGACCGATGGTTTCTTCCGGACCCTCATAAATCAGGTTGCCGTCCAGATACAGCTTCGAGTTGCGCCGTGACTCGCTGTTGTACACGCCGATAAACAAGCCCTTGGATGTTTTCGTCAGGCTTGACAATTTCCACTGAATTGCCGCACTAAAAATCTGTTCACCAAGCGTCTGGTCTTGGTCCGTAAAAAAGCTTGCGAAAATGTTGGCTAACGTCTGCAAAATGTTTTTAATCACGCTTCCCTCCCATTGACTATTGCCGCCAATTCGTCCACCGACCCTAAATCGCTTTGTAAATTCTGGCGCCGCATCTTGACCAGATCGCGCAAGTAGCTGTTGCCGTTAATCATTTCGGGGTGCGCCTGTATTTCGTCCGCAATGAGCCGCTCCACGTCGCGTTCGTGCTGGACTATACATCGGTTGCATATATCCATCTTGCCGGGTCCGATTGTGGGTGTGCTCATTAGCCTCCAAAATGCAACTTAATTAAGTAGACGATAATACCCATCAGCACGGACACCATCCCTGCTCCACTCCAACAAAAAATCCTATCCATCCTTGCCATGTCCTTGTCGTGTGTTTCTTTCCGCGCCTCGGTACGCTCTATGAGTTGTGTGACAACCGTGACCAACCCAGGTGTGCCGTTGCCATAGAGCGTTTTCCGCATCCCTGACGCAACCTCCATATTGTAGCTGGATAACCTGCCAAGCTCAGCAAGGGTAGCTTGGAGCAATGGCTTTTGTTCCGACATGGCTTCCTCTAAAGCCTCTATGCGCCCGTCGTGCCGGATGATGCTGTCATGGATAGCTATTACTTCGTCTTCGCTCATATTACTACCTTTCCATGTTAGGCTTGCTTTGTGCTATCCTTAAAAATATCAATCACATTAAACGCCAGTATCAGCGGAACTGCCAGCACCGCCAGCACCAGCGCAAACAGGACACGGTAGAATACTTGGAATTTTGTTTCGGTCATGGGAGTTCTCGGATTAGTGATCCGGAAAAAAATGTAATCGTGGCGTCGTCATATAATATATTATTTGTGGTTGTTGTATAAATCGCAGAGTCAACAACAGCGCCATTGGTCAAATAAATATTAAGAATAGCCGGAGTGATAGTATAATCTGTTTCTCCCGCTGGCGGCTGATAAATGGTGGAAGATTTTGCAACGCCATTCACCCGGATTCTTGCTTGTATAGACTCCGCATTGCCGGGGAAAATGTAGGCGTAGAATACAAACTGATACATGCCTGGAACAGGGGCTGTGAAATTTGGTGAGCTAAAATTCCCGCCGAAGTCGTATAATTCGTTTGTCCACACAATTTGTGTTTCAAATGAAGCTAAAGTCCTTGTTGAATTCTGGCGGTCAGCTTTGAATCCTACCGGCATACTCCACTTCCCCTGCCCCGCCGTGTTCGTCGCAATCCATACCGCCCCATTGGTCGGGCTATTTCCAGTGATCTGCAAATCAGTGACCGCAAGGGCATTTGTGGATGACTTCGGCAACGCCGCATTAGCCACGGTATTCAGATTATTGGTCGCCACGTCCAGATTGTCGGCGCGGGTATTTATCGCATTCGTAGCCGATTTAAGATCGCTGACAGCAGTATCCAGCGAGCCAGTAGCCGTGTGTAAATCTACAACCTGTCCGCTCACGCTCGCGCCCCAGTCGCCACGGTAGGCCGTGGAATCTGTAACGCCATAGTCAACAGCCCCAGCGTCAACCGTTAGCACCTGCCCTGTTGTGGTCTGCGTAACATGGACATTGTCCCCGCCCTCAATTACTGGGTATGCGTTGGATAATGCAGCCACTTGCCCCGTGGTAGCGGCCAAAGTAAACACGTTGCTCAATCGGGCGAGCGGTATTGATCCGTCTGGGTCCATCATACGAAAACTATACACACCAAACGCACCAATCTCCATAGTGTCCCCTGACCCAAGTTGCACGGCGTCAATGCCCGTTCCGTCGTATAATCCGTTATCAGTTGCGTGGGCATCAACTCCACCGGCGAAACCGTTGCCCGTCGCGGCACTGTCCCCTACGGCGCCACCTTGGTCAGCCGCGGTGTTCGCTCCAATCGCCCCACCGCTTCCAGCAGAAGAACTATAACCTACTGCTCCACCGCCAGAAGAATATGAGTCTTTTCCCAAAGCTGCTCCACCACCAATAGACTCGGACGCCTCCCCTATAGCCGCGCCACTGTCAGAATGAGCTACGTACCCCACGGAGCCGCCGTTGGTCGTTGTTGCCTGACAGCCAACTGCTCCGCCGTATTTGGAGCTAGTATCCACTCCCACGCTCGCGCCGGCGCCGGCTGAAACTGAATTGTAGGCACCAGCACCTATCGCAACGCCCGCGCCAGACACAGCCCCATTGCCGGCTTGAAATCCACCTTCCAAGTTGCCTCCGTGTGGGGAAACGCCGTCAGCTCCATCTATGTGCGTGGTTATCGCCGCCTTTTCGGCAGCCGTGCTGTGCAATACATCTGCAACGAGGTTTGACTCGTGATTGACAAAGTCGTTTATCGGAACATAGTCTGACACAACACCGGCAACATAGCTGGTTATGCTTAAATCAGGCTGTGGCCCTCCGCTTTCGGCTATGGCAATGCTTGTATCGGATGACAGGATGTTTGTAATCGTTCCAACACCACCTCCGCCTGCCGCGTTTGTATCCCAAGTGATTGCCATGTTCGGCCCTGTGATGACAACGCTGTCGCTACTGCCTGCCGCTATGGTTGCGCCTGTGATTGTGCCGAGATAGGTTTCGTTTGTTAGGGACGCAAGATATTTCGGATCGTTTGTCGGCACCGCCCCGGAAAGCGCGAACGTTTTTTGTGCGGCGGTTAAATGCTGGATGTCAACCGACTCATTGTTCGTGTGCGCCCCAAAGTCTGCCGCAATCTCCGCTACCGTGCCGGTACTGGCCTTGCCGTCAAGGGCCGATTGCAATCCATCCACCGCCGCAATCACGTGGACATCAACATTTGTTTTGTGATTGGCGAGGTCTGATGTAACACTTGAAATATCAGCCTGCGCCTGAACCATATCGCCGGTGCTTGCCTTGCCGTCGAGCGACACTTGTAGACCAGACACCGATGCAATCGCATGGACATCAACGTTTGTTTTGTGGTTGGCAAGGTCAGCGGTCAAGTCGCTGATGTCGCCTTGTGCTTGAACCATATCGCCGGTGCTGGCTTTGCCGTCGAGGGCGGCTTGTAATCCATCAACCGCGGCAATAACATGAACATCCACATTGGTCTTGTGGTTGGCGAGGTCGGCAGAGATGTCACTGATGTCGCTTTGCGCTTGAGCCATGTCATTAGTGCCGGCCTTACTGTCGAGTGCAGTTTGCAACCCATCCACTGCCGCAATAGCATGGACATCCACATTGGTCTTATGGTTGGCGAGGTCTGTGGAAATATCCGATACCGTTCCTGTGCCAGCCTTGCCGTCAAGGGACGATTGCAACCCATCCACTGCCGCGATTACGTGGACAGATACATTTGTCTTGTGATTGGCAAGGTCAGCTGATATGTCCGCTACTGTTCCTGTGCCAGCCTTACCGTCGAGGGCGGCTTGTAAATCGGTTTGGTCTGCAAGTATTCCTATAATCCCGCCCCAAACACCAGAAGGCCAGTTAGTTCTTTCGGCTCCGAATATCCTTATATTTCCGCCGATGTCAATGCTTCCGGCTATATGCGCGTTGCCATTGGTTATCCGCCGAACATATACATTAGACACATTACATATAGACAAGCCGTTTCCGTCGAGCTTTAATACTAAATTTGTGTCTGCGGTAGTATATGCAAAGTAATTACTCGTCGCTCCCGCTGTCGTCGCGGATAACGAACAAGACGCTATCGAAAGAGTAGCTGTGCCGTAAGAACCTATTTTTGTAAACCCAATCACATAAGTATTACCTATTGCCATTTCGGTAACGCCGGTATAGGACACGGATGTTAGCGAGCCAGTATAAGTTCCTTGTGTCAATCCTGAAATGTTGGTGTCGAGCGATGATTTATTTGCGACATAAAGCTCTGAAAATGTATTCGTATTTGCAGTCAAATACCCAGCAGAAGCATGATTGCCCCATCCATAAGCTGTAGCGCCGTTAGCGGCATTAACGGTTACGGCGTTGCTAACTGCTGGCCACAATGTTTCGGATGAATTGGTGATATACCCGTTTGTGGCATGATTGCCCCATCCATAAGCGGTATGAGCCTCGTTGGTAAATGAGGAATTAGCGGTAATGCGTGATCCGAAACTAATATTGGTATTTGCTTGCGAGTTAAACGATTCTCTAAATAAATAGTTTGTATTTGCCTGCTCTGTGATGAATGCTTGATAACTCGCGTTTGAACCTACCTGTGCAGTTGATTTGGCCTCCTCGGCGGAGATGCGTAGTTCAAATGACGAATTGGTGCTCGCCTGAGAAGCTATGTGGGCGTTGTAAGTAACCAGCGACACATATCCACCTACAAACCCATCAGCAATAACAAACGGCCAGTTGGTGAACGACCCTGTGAAAGGACCATACTCCGAACCGTTGATTGCGCGAGTATAAAAGAAGGAAGCGTCGGCGTTAGCCTCCGGAGATGGTTTGAGAGAAATATAACCGTACGCCCAAGCAAATACCCCGCCATCTGCCGGCTTGGTCAACATAACGCTGGCATACCATTTATCTATTGGGTACGCAAAATTGTTAGAAGAAACCACGAAATCTATATACGAGGAAGAATTAGACCCCGTAATTTTAACCATATTGGTTGCGTTCCAGTCTTCAGCAAAACTGAACGTGGAGACGTATCCCTGCGGATCGAAAACATTTGTCCCCTGTAATGTATAAAACCGCAACGTAGGGGTGGAAAGCACGCGAGATTGAATGTCGAACTGACGATCATCTCCGGACTTCTCGAAATCTACAGAGAACGGCAGGTACGGACTGGTTGCAAAAGACTGGATTCCAAATACCAAAAATATAGAAAACAATAATGATCGCATAGCGCCTCCGTTACCGCGCGCTCGCGTAGCGCGACCGGATATGAACCGGAAGCATTACTGAGCGGCAGCAAGTACATCTTTGAGTTTACTGAAAGATTCTTCGAGAACAAACAGGGCGGCGGAACGATCTGTACCTATACCATTGATCTGCGCCTGTCCTGTTTTCCACGTTACTTGTTCCGTAGCGGTGTAGATCACTGGAGACATCTGAGTCGATGTGATAGTTACGTTTCCGCGTTTTATCTCTAACGTTTTGGTTTCAGGCTCCATGAATTCTCCTGTTATCGCGTGGTATCGTACAACAACGTTTTTGAATTTGTGTCCGAAAAACTCCAGATCACAATATCTCCGGCATGTATCCAAAGCTGCTTGATATCATCCTTGGTATAAACAGCACTTCCACTGTTCGTCGCCGATAACAGCAGGTTTGTAGAAACATAGGAAAGGACGTTAGTAACTTGGCCGTAGTAATTAGTCTCCACGCCTCCCATGTCGTTGGTAGAGACTACATTTCCAACCACCTGGTTGACCTTGTACGCATGTACCCGTTGAACTGTAGCCGTGTTGGCGACAGTGGAGTTGAAGATCATCGTGTCAAACTTAAACGGGTAGGCATTGTCGTTTGTCCACACCAAGGAGCTTGTGACATTCACGGCCTCCGAGAAACCATGATGACTTGTGAACTGCACGGTCTGCGCCTGGCACACGGCGGAAATCACCAGCACGGCGGATAGCATCATCCATCTTTTCATAAAACCCTCCTATGCGAGGCACCGGGAGGAACCATTTTACAGGCCCTCCCGGCCTCGTTGGCACGGTTGAGAGAAAACAACAAGAGCAACCGCGCCTCTGATTTTAGATGTTATCTTGGACAACCGCGATTTCTGCCGCACACGCCGAGAGATCGGTGGAATTGATCTCAAGGATAATCGGGCCCTGAAGCGTCATGGCCTTCATGATGTCGCTGTCGATGTAATCCGTCAGGGTCGTGTTCACCAAGGTCTTGTCTACGAACATCTGCTTGTTACCCATGCAGGTGCCATAGGTCGCAGAGTATTCCTTAGCGTAGTCCTTGTAGGCATCACGATACAGACGAATCTTGCCGCTCGTGGCGCCAGTCACGGTAGCTGTCAGCCGGATAAGCCGCATCGAACCAGAATCCCTGGGTTCCGGCAGTCCAACACGCAGGAACGAGACGAGCTTGTTGGTGTCGACCAACGAAGCGTCCACGTCCCGATACAGTGTCTCCAAGAACTTGCCTGGTTGCATTGGGATGTCCGTAACAGAAACATCGATGAACTGGTCAGTGTTTGCTGACAGGTAGTACGGGGCGTGCAGCAAATACGCCTGCAAGCCTGGTACCAAGTTCAGCAGATCAATTACGTCCTTCATCGTTACCGCGCCGGCCACGAAGGTCGGACTCGTGCCGGACCATTCCGCACGGGTGGCCGCACCACTGATCGTGTACGTGAGGTTCGTTGCGGCTGTACCCTGTTCGTCATAGTTGACGATGGTGATGAGCACCTTCAATTTGCTGGTCCCGGCGCCACCATTGGCATCAACCGTAACCGTGGCCTTGGATTTCCGTATCGTGGCGACTTCACCGGCGATAGGTTTTCCCGACCAATTCAACGCCAAGACAGGCATCGTGGTGTCTGCTAAACTGATGATCTGTTTCGTAAATATCGCGTTTGGTTTTCCATTTCCAATAGACATAATACTATCCTCCTGATTTTTGTTTTATATTACCGTTGAACCGTAATGTTCGTAACAACTGCATCTCCACCAATCACCGTCACTGCCGCCGTCGCGTTGGTTGCAAAGTTCGGCAGTGCCGAGCATATGGCCGTCGCGTTGGTTGGGTAGTCAAGCAACGCCGAGCTTGCCGCCGTCGCGTTGGTCATAACAGCATCCCCGCCTACAATACTGACAGCAACCGTCATGTTGGTAGGAAAGTCTGGTAGAGCCGAACAAGTAGCGGTTGCGCCAGTTACAACACCAGCCACTTCACCGGCCGCATTTGTGCAAGCCGCACCAGTGGAGTCGTAGATCGTAGTGGCATAAATAGTCACTGTGATCGTAGGTGTTTGCACCCCAGGTGATTGAAGCGTCGGGGTTGCGGTAGCTGTAATAGCTCCCGTTTCCTTAGTCACTGTGATCGTAGGGGTCTGGGCTCCTGGTCGCTGAGCTGTCACCGTTATCGTAGGAGTAACAGCACCAGGGGCTTGCGGAGTGACAACAGCAGTAGCCGTCACTGCTCCGGTTTGCTTGGTTACATTGGTTACACTACCAGCAGCGGAGATTGCGTTGATAGCAGTCTCGTAAGCACTCAAAGTTTCCTGAGCGCGAGACCGCCATATATCTCCCCACGGAACGTTCCATTTCACCGTATTGGTTACAGCACCACCATAACTTACGGAGGCCGCCAAAAACGCAGCGGCTACGAATGTTAAAATACTTTTCATGCTTAAAATACCTCCTGCTTTCATATCCCGTTCTTAAACGATTTAGTCCTGAGAGCCCGCATTATAATAACATCAGGTGTCAGAGGGTTCTTGGTCTTCTTGTAGTGCTCGTCCTGCAAACGCGAATACTCGCTGGAGGAGAATAACCCCACCAAAAGTTTTACCCCTCGCTGAGATGCCAGTCCGCGCTCTCCGGTAAACACCATGTCGTTCAGGAACTTGTTGAACTTAGCCTGATCGCTTTCGCTTTCAAAGGGTTTGTCAACAATCTCCCGAATATCATGGATGCGCGCCCCACGGATAGACTTAGCAATCTCGTCGCCTTCCTCGGCGAGAAGAACGTGACCCTTGAAGATCACGTTCTTCCCCCCAGCTAAGGCAACTTGGTGACGCTCCTTCATGGACCAAAACCTTACAAACGCCGGCCCTGAGTGCTCGGTAGTCTTGGGTACCTGGACATGAGCCTGTTGCTCATCTGCGGGTAGTATTCCTTCGTTCTCGATTACAGCGCCGTCGTTTTTCTTTGCCATGACTAATTTGCTCCTCGTTTTTTCTGCTGACGTTTACCGATTGATGAGTTCCTTCGTGCCGCCACGGATTACGCCCATGGTAGTGTCATCGTAGACGTTGATCGCCCACGACGCAAATAGCGCGTGTTTGACCTTCATAATTTCCGACGGGCTCTGAAGGTTCATAAACCATTGCAGCCCCAGACCCTTGTACTGACCGCCGCCAAGGTTGTTGCTGTCGAGCAGGAAGCCCCAGTCACTAAGACCGGCTTTCAGGCTCCACTTTTCTTCATGCACCGAGACCCGTTTGCCGGAATCCGTGGTGATGTCGAAGGTCAGCGAACCGAGATCAGGGCTGTAGTACGTGGTCTTTCCTTCCGGATTGAGCTCGATACGTCCGGCCGTCCGGGCTGTATTCAAGAAATCGCGGAACAGCTCGCTACCCACGAACAAGTCCTTCTTGAGGGCGCTGAGTTGAGACTCAAACGTGGGCTCAAGGAAGTCGTTGAAGTTCGGCCAGGTAGCATTATGGCCAAGCGAGCCGAGGTCAAGCGTGTGCTTCTGCAACTGTGACAGCAAGCCGCCGCCAACGTAAACCTGCTTCTCGTCGGCATCGTACCAAGTGGTACGATTAGCAAACAAGAGCGAGGTCTGCATGGCCTGCATGAACTGGTACCGGATGTTCTCCATTTCCTTGGGCAGGGTGCCGAAGTTGGATGTCATCGCAGAGTTCAACTGCAACCGTGACATTGCAAAGTACAAACCCATCATCGAGATGAAGTTGTACTGAGGATCGCCGGGAACTGTGGTCGTTCCTTCACGCGGCTCGCTTAATTCTCCCATGTACGGAGCACCAGCCAGCACCGTAGCGCCTTGATCGGCCGCAACTGAAACGCCGCCAAGTTTGCTGCGATTCACGGTGATGTTACAGGTTGCACAACCAGCATCGTTAGTCAACGCCGAACTGAAGTCATCATCAACCACAGTGACCAACATCTGCTGGCCGCTTTCAGGAAGAACGATGACATGACCAACGCGGACCAGATAGGCATCCGCAAGTTTGATGTTGGTGTCGGATGCGGAAACAGGCGACGCGAGGGTTGTGAAGTTATCAGGACGGGTATCAATCGAGAACCGCATGATAGGGTTCGTCCACTCGCGAGTAGCGCGAGGCAGCTTGTTCATAAAGGTGATAAGCTGTGCATCGTTTTCGGGCTGACGCATCCGAACTTCTTCGGGGGAATCTTCCCAGCCTTGAACCCTGAACCTGTTATTCCAGTCGAACGAACCAATCTCAGACGGATTGGTTGTTAAGAGAACGCCATCTTTTCTAATCATTGTAAGGACTCCTGATGCGCTTGTTAATGCGCCCTGGTGTCCTCCGGAGGCTCGTTAGGTTCTTGGTAATCGTGACCGCCAAGCACCGGCGCACCACCTTGAGGACCCGCAGGCGTAAAAGCGTTTCTACGCTTTTTATTGAAGACTCTATCGAGGACATCCTTGCCCGTCGACTCATCTCCGGGTTTATTCTTTTTTGGTGCAGTTTTCCAAGGAGAACCCGGAATAACAGGTGCGGCTTCTTGTGCCCGCTTTAGAAACGCAATCCGAAATTCAAGGTCGTTTTGGTATTGGAGTTTTTCAGCATTGCTCAGTAAGGAGAAGGCGGCTTCTACTACCTTGCGCTGATTTTCGTCCAATGACTTTTCGACGTTTTCCAGAATTTCGTCCTGAGTTCCTTCTCCTGTTTTGTGTTCCGAAGCGTTCTCGCCCGGTGCTTTTTTTCCGCTCTTGAGAGCAACAATTAAATCCTGAGTTTCTTTCAAAACTCTTTTTGACTCGTCCAGCGCCTCTTTCAAAGATTCGCCGATTTTACGAATGCCGCCAACCTCACCGCTCCATTCGTTGAACTTCTTTTCAGCATTAACCACCCGTTCGTCAGCCTTCCGTTTTTCTTCGGTAAGACGCACGATCTCGGCATCTTTTTCCTGCTGCCTTTTAAGCTCTTCGGCCGTTGCATCAGGCATAATGAGTCTCCGTTTGCTGAGTTATTTCTCTTTAGGCACCAGTTTTACTAACCAACAACAGTTTTGTCAAGATAATAATTCAAAATATTTTACCGGGTTTCCTGAACCCTGGAATCCCTCTTGCCTTGACCAATTGCCAAAATTATAGCCTCCATCTGAATCCCAAGATTTATCTTCACCATATTGGCGGAAGTGAGGTTTGACAACTCTTCGTAGAGTTGCTGCTCACGACCTTGCAAAACATGCAATAAGGCCAACTGATCTTCAGCTTTTCCTTTTATGCCTACATACTTTGCCCTGATGGCTTCGATGTCAGAAGACAGTCGCTTTACTAATTTTTTCCCAAGCATACTCTCGGCCAGCTCGGCGTTATCCGCACAACCCTGCAATCCATCCTCTATCTGTAGGCGCAATACTTCAAGCTCGTCGATAGACTTGCCGCGTAAATCCTCAATCGTTTTTTTATAGAGTTCAGATTTTTCTCTCTTGCTCATACCTGACCTCCTGTAGGAACAGTTTCAACTGGAGCCGTTGGCGCGGCGCCTGCCGAGCCGGCGACACGTTGAGCACGTTCTTGAAGAACAAGTTGTTCCTGCTCAGCCTGAATGCGTCTTATTTCCTCTGGGTCCTTGAGGTGCCTTTGCGCTTCTTCCGGACTACCGCACAACATATCTTCAGAAACAGCGGCGTGGTCGAAATACGGAGAGTTAATCTTACGGTCGTAAATAGACAGAGACATTTGGCCCTCCATTGCTCCAATTCTTTTCTTTTCGCCAAGGTCCAATGCCAATTCGTAGCCGTGACACAAATCATCTTCTGTTACAGTAATATCAAAAAGTTCTTCCTTGCCTGTCGTCTTGTTTGACTTACGCTGACGCACAACGACACCTTTCTGATCGACGCTGGTTTGCAAGAAGATAAGGGCTTGATTATACATACTCTCAACGAACGTCATTTCAAGAATGGTCCATTGCAGGCGAGACATCCCCTCTGTAGTGGAAAGCAGTTCGCTGAACGCTTGGCTGCCTCCGCGGGTGAAGTTCTTTTCCATGAAATCTTTTTGACCCCAAACCTGTCGTCCAATCTGGTTCACATATTCATAGAACGTCAACGCTGTGGCATCTACGCGCGGACCTTCCATATACGCAGCTCCCATCCGAGCGTCAGGAGATGAAGTGCGAATGCGATCATCTGGACCGAAGTTCGGCTCCTTGTCAAACATCTCGCTGTTGTAAACAATAGGACGCTTCAGTTGCTTTGTAAGGATGTCGAGGAAAAGATTGATGATTATATTCTTGGTCCAGCCAATTTTCTGAAAGGCTTCTGGCGTGCTCATCGGATAAAAGCGCGTGCCGTCCATCCAAGCCGACGCCTTGAGCAATGGACAACGCATCGTCTGAAATTCGTCGAACTTGTCGTAGACAATCGTAGTGCCGTTGGCTATCCATAAATGCCTGCGCTTGTAGTAATCATACACCTTTAACACAGGAACCCGGCACGGAATGTTCTCGTTATCCGGCAAGTTAGATTTCGGAGAGATACCAGACATCTGTTTAACCAGAGTCTCAATAGTTGTTTCTGATGTAAAGCCGGTCGTGCGAGCTTCCTCAATAACCGCCTCGACGTTTCCAAGCATTTCAGGCTTTTCTCCGTCAAGCACCGAGTCGCTATACATATCTCGAAGTTGATCTTCATTATAACTGTCAAACAGAAACGCCACAGAAACAGGATTGCCACCACTTACTGAATTAAAGTTCGACCCATCTGGGGTCACACAGACTTGAGAAGGGACAACATATCGCACACGCAAGTCTTGGCGAGATTCACCTATCTGCATAACGCGAGTAGATCGACCACGAGAGGACACTTTGAAGGAAGCCGGAGGAGAAACATATATCGGTTCTACGATACCAAACCCAACGCCGCACTTGAACACATCATTAACAATAGGTATTGAACTGCGATGCGCCTTCATTCGATACGTCACGAGATCATGCAGGGCGAGTTCGGAGTTCTTGATCTGCTCGATAGTTATTCCAGTCTCAAGACCTTTCAGGTGAATGCGAGAAGCAGGAGAGAATATGCCGTCAAGGGCAATAGGCACCGCTTTAGATGTTGCTTCAAAAAATGAGGCTATTGGAATTTTAGAGGTGGTTGGCCAAGCGGAGTCAAGCGACTTGTTATCGTAACTTTGCTGAAGGCTTACGATGCGGGCGTAATCTTTCTTGGACTTGGCAAACGCCCAAGCGAAGATTTTCATATAACCTTCAACATCGAGATTCCTACCGCCCGACTTGTTCTGTTTTCCGCCTTTTTGAGGTGCCATTTGAATACCTTAATATTATGGTTTCTTAACTACAAATTACACCTACAAGCAAATCGCTGTCAAGAACAAAGTCAACGCAAATCAGATTGTCCATCTCCAAGATAAACAAGTTGTTTCGGAGAAGCCGAACTATTACTCAAAAGTTCTCCAAAGCGATTAGTGCTTTTCTTTGCTTCTGCTCTGCATTTAATCTGTTCCGGACTGTGCTTAAATACGTACAAACCCTGACCAAAACATATAGTCGTATCCAGAGAACCATCCGAGGGGTGATCCGGCCTGAGTTTCCCGTTCTTGACCGCCAATATGCAGGCAGCCAATTCGCGCAAAAGAGGAGCGTCGTTTATTTCAGGCACTTCTGTGATCTCGTATTCACTAAGCACTTCGGTAATAATATCGAATATCGCCGGCCTCGTTGCTACGTTAGTATCGAACCCCTTTACCGTTCTGAACTTCCTTGTTGACCAACGCTCGGAAGGTTGGTTGTACCAATACGGATAGTCATCAAGTTCGGCGTAGAACAGAGCGTTGAAACTTCCTCGGGTAGGACCTTCAGCGCACAACAGAGCGTTGTTGTAATAACGCAACGCCCACGAGCACGCGCGTGCAAAGTAGACCGTCTTTAGTGTCGAGCGCAACGACGCCACGATCTGCGGGAATTGTTCGCTTCCGATTGGAGGCCGCATGACAAGTGAGGCGAGCACATCGCCAGATTCCGAGCGCACGTCGCTACCCTCTGCGCTATCAGCCGTCAGAAAATACGCCATGCCATCACGGACTTTTTCGTAAATCCTCCATACATCCCGCTGGTTTTCTTCCTTGATGTTTTGCTCCAACAGAATATCTACATCGAACAATCCCGGCTTCTCGTGATCTTGGCGCGAATACATTCCGTCGTATTCCTTAAACGGACGAAAGCGACATAGTTCAAACGGAATCTTGTTGGCACGAATCCAAGCGTTGAGTTTGGTGCGGTCGAAATACGGCTTGCCTTTGAGCTCAGTGTGCAACCCCCAAATACGTGCTCCGATTTCGTGAGCCGGATACAGAGAACGCCTGTGAATGATTGTCTCTTTATCCATGTACGGCGAGTCGTAGATCGTCGCATGAAACACCTGATTCTTCTTGCGATCCTTTTTTGGATTGAAGATTAGTTGCTTCGTGTACGTCATGCCCAAGTATGGCGTCTCGGAGATGCTGAAGTATTTACAGCGAGTGACTGCGGCTGTCACGCAAGCCTGGTCCGGCGGTTCCTCGTCGAAGAATACAGCGTGGATGCCGATGGCTTCCTTGCCGGCAGCCTCGAACTTTCGGAAACCGGACTCGTAGGAGATCATGGCGATACGCATCCGGCGCACGCCGAACACCACGTTCTCTGATTTCATGTATCCGTTATATCCGCGTTTGCGGTCAATAAACTCCTTTGGGAAAAAGTCGTCATTCTCCTCATTCTCAAAGGCCGGCCACCAGCGCTCGGTGAGCGCGCGTTGCGTGCAACCTATCCAGATGGTGCTGCCCGGCTTCGGAATCTTCTCGTCTGGATACACGCCGGCGCCTTCAATGTACCCGCAATCCCATTCGTCCCAGCCCTCCGGTAATACAGCGGTGGCGTCGTGGTCGATAAAAGTCCCGGACCGAACATCGAATCGGCCGAAACGAATAATGTTCTCCTTGCTGATCTTGCGCTTGAATCCGGTCTTGACTCCCTTGGCAACGCGCATTGAAAGAGGCTTCTCGCCAGAGATCATAATTGCGAGTTCGATGAGATCGAGACATGTCTTTCCGTTGCGCGATCCAGCTACGATCGATCGGAAGGGAGCGGTAGACATCAGGAAGCCAGTCTGAAACCTATGCGGGTCAGCACCGATGTGATACAGCATCTCCTCGGAGTATAGGTCGACGCCATCCTTGCGAGCCTGTTCAATAACCCATTCTGGACGTTTAACCACGTCGTATGGCTCAAACATATAAAAGGGAACTTCCTCAACTACTCCCGACGCCTTCTTGTCAAGGAAATCGACAATCTTTTCCTGAGCAGTGCTGTTTTTGCTGTCTATCATCGCCACTCCAGACCGTCGGCCCTACTCTTTTCTTTTCTGATTCTGATGCTTTTAAGATTGAAGATGATGCGCTTCGCATAGCGATCTATATATTCTTCTTAGAATATATAGGAGCTTACCTTAGTACACTCAATCCTTAGTAGTGTCGGTTTTACCGCTTACGGTTTTTCCCGAAGCGGTGGAGGGACATTCGAGAGCCGTGTAATCATAACCGTTCATGCGACCGTTTTCGCCTTGGAGCTTTTTTCGTTTAATGTAACCAAGACATTCGAGTTCCCGAAGCATGGAGTACACTTGGTCGCGTCCGCCTGACTTGCGTTTTACCAGATCAGAGACATTTATGTTCCAATTCTTTGGAAGTCCGACAAGGTACGCATGAAGCCCGGTAGCTTTCCAAGAAAGCCTTTTGTCGTTAAGACTCGTTTTATCGAGCATGACATAGTTGCAAACATGCTTTTTAATGTGGATTATGCTCATAATTTCTCCTCCTGACTTGTCAAGTAATACTTGACAAATAGAGACTCCCCGCGCTACGTGCGATGAAAAACGCCGGCAAGCGGCAAGGATTTCCGTAGGCGGGGAGCCCCAAATTTGTTGGTTTTTTTTCCATCGCAAAGACAGTGTAGTGCAACCAGTCTTTATTGTCAACAACAAAATTACAGGTGCGGACCGATGACGATATTCTTTCCGCACGTTTCAATTATGATGTACGGCCGTTTATCCTTGTAGATGACGGCAAACAGAAAGACCACCGGGGATATTCCGGCCTGCACCTCAAACCATTTCCATTTTGGATTAACAGAACGGAAGACCGGAGTGGCAGCGTTTTTAGGAGATGGTGTATTTTTTACGCTTGGCGTGTATTTGTTTTTCATATTTTCAATTCTCCTTTTCCGCTGTTTAAGACCTGGAGCAACAGATTACAAAATGCGTCAGCGCGGCGTTCATCAGATTTCAAGTCAACCTCTCCAAGAATTTCCCAGATAGCGTGCCAGATTTCGTGGAGATATGTGTGTTGTACGCATTCTTTTGACGGAACACTCAACCCGTCGGTGAGAGATATTTTTATTGTGCAGGCCGTGTAGTTGACCTGTCCGGCAAGTTTCTGTTCCAGTAAATGACCATCGCTGTCGATCTTAACCGTGAAGGTCTTGCCTGCAATTTTGAATGATTTTGGTATTTTCATGTCTTCCTCTTTCCGGTTTTGGGCATTGGTATCTCCCGGAGGTCTCGCATCATGGCTGGAAGAAAATCCTTCTTATCGATTTCTTCAGCCACCAGTTTTCTACAGTTACGTTCGAGGGCCTGTATGATGGCCCAGAACCAGGTTTTAACTTCGTCAACGGCGATATAATCGCTCTCCGTGATAACGAACTGATCGCGGGATAGCCGGCTGACTGAGTTGACGAGTTTGGTCAAGCAGGCGACCTTTACATCATCGGTCATTGGCGCGGCTCCGTGCGCGGTCTTCATCCGCAGTTGTTTGGCAGGGTCGGCTTCACGCCAGAATTGCTCGAACTCCTGAAGGTGGGTGCGCAGGAGGACGAGATCATCACGCAGGCTGAGGACGTTTCCGGAGTCTGATGCCTGGCGCCGAACGTCGTCGATATATTCCGAGTCCGACTTGTAATGAATCGGGTCCAGAGGATAACCTTGGCGCAGAGCTACTGCTTGAGATTTTGAGAAACTCCTGGCCCCATCAATGTCGTGATACCAGCAGTAACCTACTCCGTAGTGCGTGGTGCCCCAGCCTGATACGCGTTTGCACCGGCACTCATCGCAGAGGTGGGTGCGAGCAGTACCGGAGTGTGAGAAATCCCCTTTCTTCTCGAACTCCTTTACCTTATTCTGCATCTTACCGCGGCAACGAGGGAATGGTTCATTTCTCTCGATATTCAAAGACCTCTTGATCTTGAGTTGTTCGGCAATAGACGGGATAGGAAGGCGAGGGAACTTCTTGCTGGTAATTGACCAGTCTGTTTTGCAATACGGCATGATTTTTTATATTCCCTGTGTTTGCGATAAGATTAATTGCTTCCTTGCAGCCCACCATTTTTTTATTGCCAGCGATACTTTTGCCCTTATCTCTGGAGAATAGTGTTTTCCAAACATGGGATGCAACGCCCCTTTTTTAGATGCTGATATTTTAGCGCGAGTCTCCAATGAAAAATGCCTATTTTTACCTACAATAGACATTTTGGCGCGAGTCTCTGGCGAAAAATGTTTGCCAAGCCAGGGACCTCGCCTACCTTTTCCTGCTGTTGATATTTTAGCGCGAGTCTCGGAGGAATGTACGTATCCCAAAATACCTTCCCCTCCATCCGTCCCGTTCGCCAGTCGCCAACCCTCATTCTTTCCGTAAGCAATCCAGGCGATTTCTTCTCTCGAACCATTACCGTCCACTTCCCCAACCAGTCGTATTGTCGGCAAAAACCCTTTTGACAGCAGAGAGCGAATCCAGTTGCAACGGTAATTTCTTTCTCCACGCCTTGCATCGCACAGATGGGAACATAGTCGTTGATCCAAAGACCTTTGTGTTTTCCCAACGTATCTGATTTCGCCCGATGGATCGCACAGAACGTAGATTTTGGTAGTCATATAATTACACCATTTTATTATTTCTCAAAAGCCTTAATGGCGTCGGAAGCTGTTACTGCGATAACCACCAGGTCATTTTCTTTGTCGAGGTTCCGGTTATCGAAGGCTTCTTTATCGAATCCATTATTTCTCATGGCTATTTTGAGAATAGACCTCAATGCCAGTTCAAATGTTTCTGCTTTGTTTGGTTTGTCGTCCTTTGGTTTATTCCTTATCATTGCCCGGAGTGAGGCGGATGATAATTTATTGTCCACGGCGATCTTGAGGAACTTCTTCTGGTCGGCCGGTGGGAGAGCGGCTACTTCCTGGTGATGCCAGAAGGTCAGTTCTTTACGGCGCACTGCCGGCGCCACGTTAGTGGTGACGTAGCAGACGTTACGGAGCGTTGAGTACTCGAAGTCCGCGGAGTCGAGGAGTTGGGCGTATTTCTCTCCAAAGGCCCGTTCAGCATAGAGAAGTGCGTCACCGATCCACCAGAGAGTACAGTTGCGGAGGCCCTTCATGGCTTCGAGCATTCGCTCGGTATCCTCAAACGAGGTACCATCAGGGATAAGGAGGGATGTTTCGTCGAGGACGCATTTGAATCCAAGCTCGGTTGTTGAGAACGAGCGGACAGCGAGGCTTTTTGACTCCATTACAGTTCTCCTTTTTACTGAGGTTTTAGCACATTCTGTCGGGATAAAACTTTTGGGCTGTATCAGACTGAGGGGCGAGGGTGCGCGCGACAAGTCCTACAATGAATTCCTCTTGGGTTACACCCTGGGCCTTGGCAGTCTCCTCAAGCTCTTGTATTACCAGTTCCTCATCGAATTTTATGATATAGGTTTTCACGGCTTCCTCTCATCATCCGGTATTAGGCCAAGAGCTTGTTTTAGAATCAGGCTTGCCATCCATGAACGACTGCGTTCTATATCCTTAGCTTTAACATCCAAAGCATCTCTTATAGCTGGGTCAAGCCACAGCGAGACCACGCATTTACCTGTCTTCTCGTCTTGTTTCTCATCCATAACTATAGAGTCTAATAGGAGCTATAGTAATGTCAAGAAAATATGATGTTTTTTTAACATATCCTGAGGCCATGAATCTTCATATTACTTAATAAAAATGAGGTATGTCCACCGCACGGAGACAAACATTTCTTGGAGGTTTTCAGGCCCAAAACCCCGCGGCCGGCTACCCCGCCCTTCGACGCCGATTTTTTCAGGCGTACACGGGTGCATTGTGAGTATAAGCAATGGTGACGGCCCTGGGGAGGGATAGGCGATACATAGGTATTCAAAAAATAAATAGGGTTGCTGGGCGAGGGGATAGTCCCCCGTCTTCCCTGCCGGGGTGGGGGGTGGGTAGCCTTGGGGTGTCCCCTGCCCTGCGCTTGTGATAACTTGGCCTTGCAAAGGGCGACATAAGCAGGGAAAGGTTGTTGTAAGTGTAATTAGGGCAAGGTGTTATCCCGTTGCAATGCTTGCCTTATATTGGATGTAGTATTATGTTTGGTACGCTTTGCCTTACTATGCTTTACGCTTTGCTTATGTATTATCTATTCATTCCCGTTTATTGATATGGGATTTTCCCATATGCTACAATCCAGGCCTGTACGATTTATTAAAATAGTTATTGCATTATGTTAGATATCTGATAGTATATAAGAGTAGTTAGTTCTGTGACATAAGCCTATTGCATATAGCGTGAGCAGTGACGGAGACAAGCTTCTGTATGCAGTAAATAATAGCAATGCAATCCGGTTTTCAATTCCATAATCATAAGGAAAGAAAACCATGAAGAAGAAAACACAAGCTCAGATTAAAGCGGAAGTACTTGCAAAGGCTGATGCACAATCCAAAGCCAAGGCCATTGCTAAAGCCAAAGCCGAAGCTATTAAGGCCGAAGCCAAAGCCAAAGCCAAAGCCGAAGCCGAAGCAGATGCAAGCGCGCTATGTGCGGCTATTGATGCCGTAGTGGGAATGTACGGCCATGTTGTAACCGCTATGGATAAAGCCGTCGAAGCCTTGTTTGATAAGAGCGCAAAAAACACCGCCCTTATGGCCTTTGCGTTTTATGTCAAGCCAGGTACGGATGGCGACTATGAACGGTTCGAGCGTGTCAAGCGTGGCGTGCGCGAAGTGTTGCATGCGGCAACAATGGATGATGCCAAGGCCCGTCAGTTGGCAGACACGCTTCGCAACTTTCGCGACAAGTTGGGCGTTAAAGCACGCGCAACGAAAAAACGCACACCCGCCCAAAAAGCGGCGGCGGCGGCCAAGGCGAAAGCGGCGGCCAAGGCGAAAGCGGCGTCCAGCGTTGAGGGAAATGCGGAAATAGAAGTTGGAAAAACCGTTCAAGAACGGTTACTGTATGCGGCCAACTGGATAGAGCGGTTTATGGCGGCAACGGGATGGAATGCGGATGAAACCTTGTCATTCTTTGGCAAGGCAATGGATCAAATCGCGAAGCGTAAAGTAGTATAACAGAAACCATAAACCGGATTGCATTGTTAAGGCTTGGAAAGACCTTGCAAGGGTAAAACTTTGCAAGGTCTTTTTTTTGCCCTGGAATATGGGATTTTCCCATATCGTTTCCCGCATGGATCATAATGAATAACCCGATTGAATTACCATGCAGGCATATTCCAGGGAATAATGAATAATTGCAATGCCCGCTTGGTTTTGACTTGTCACGTATTACTTGACAAGCGACCTGAATAATGAATAAGCACTTGACATATGTTAGGATTATGTTATACTATTGATAGTGTTGAATTCGGTCTTTGACATACAATAATTTTAAATATCCGATTATCAATCGCCCAAACGCTGTGGCTATTGAATGATAATAATCGGCGGGCAAGGTGTTGCCATGTGAATACCGGAAAGCTATTAAGCCAGCCTACCGGAAACCCCGCAACGGAAGTTTTGAAGTCCTTGCGATAATGCCAGCATGGGCGATATGGGAATTTCCCATATCATAAATTGCTTGGATTATCGCAACGGCTACCATAGGGAATGAAAAACTTGCCGATTGCGCCATAGCAGGAAAGTGTGTGCGCCTGTGAATCGCAATGGTTGCGATATGGGAATTTCCCATATCAAAAACCCTCTTGTTCATAGGCCGGCCGCAAAGCGATGCTTGATAATATCGGCTTAATCGCAGGCCCACTTAATAGCTTTCCAACGATGCGGCCAGGAATCCGCTCGCTATGACTACGCCAGCTTCCGGCATATCAATGACACTGGATACAAATCAATATGGGAATTTCCCATATCATCATCCAGACTACAACGATTAAACCGGGCTGGCGTGCGTATGAGGATATTTTGTCCTCACTGATGAGCCTACAGAATAGGCGAAACGCAAGGAATAAAACCATGAAGGTCACAATCAAAGGCAGCGTTCTGACAATCGAAATCGACACACAGAAGCCGACGCCCAGCGCGTCCGGGAAAACCCTCGTGATTGCCAGCACCCACGGCAATCAGCCGACGACAGCCCTTGTTGACGGGAAGCCCGTAATCATTGGCTTGAATGCGTATATACGCAACGCCTAAATTATCGGAAAGACACGGGAATCCTTACTACTCCAGCACGGCGGGAATAAGGCTGGCATAACGACAAGAGTTAATCGGCCGCCAGATAGGACGGATTCTGAAATGGGACTTCGACATCGGCCCCGCCGTGTCTTTCTTGCCACTTTTTGATATGGGAATTTCCCATATCTCGAAGGGAGGTGAATTATGAGCAATGAACAGGCAATCCGATTATCTGAATCACGCCGCGGAAGGATTGTCCTGCATCTTGCGGCAATCGTTCGACACATCTGTGGCATAGGCCGCGAACTACAAAGGAGAAAACCATGAAAGCAAAGCATACGCCGGGGCCGTGGAAAGTTGTTAATGGAACAAATGATTTTTATATCCGCTCACAAAGCGGAGATCATATTGCCAAACTTCCTGACACTCAAGAGGGAAGCGCCAACGCCCGGCTGATCGCGGAAGCGCCGGAATTGTTGGCCGCTTGCATTGAAGCAAGAGCCGATATTGAGGACGCTATCAAAGCGGAAGTCTGCTCACTGGATGATTTCCGCGGCACGCTCCGCGTATTGAAAACGGCAATCGCAAGGGCCAGAAACAAATAACAGAAAGGCAGGTGTGTCATTCAAACGATCAAAGTAGATTCTGAACACGTCACCATCCGGCGCGCTTTCAAACAGCCGTCGCAATTCATTGCCGCAAACTACGGCAAGAATCGCTGGGCCCGTGAAGCCGGCATCATATCCATGTCGAATCCGGCTTGCGGGTTCACGAATAGGTTCAACTTATACAGGAAACTTCTGGCATGAAAACTGATAAAGCAACATTGTCCAGATGGAATAAATACGCTTGTCTTATGTGCCGCGACAATGGCGTGAAGACCGGCGATATTCTTACGGGAATAATGGCATGGAACATTGCGCATAAACTTGATATTCCGCGTGAAGCCTATCACATGGGATGGAATGACAAGCATATCTCCACAGCATTGAAGCGCATATTTCCGAACGCTATTTTTAAGAATTGAATATGGGAATTTCCCATATCGAATGAAAGGCAGGTGAATGGCATGAAAACGCCCAACATCAAATCCATTGCCAATCTGTTAAGCGAAGCCTCATAAATCACGATGGCTACAATCCCGGAATTGTGGTCAAGAATGAAGCAAAACAAAAAGGAGAACCATGAACTACACGCAAGCTCACGAAAAACTGGGAAAATGCGGTAGCCGGAAACTGTGCAACAACACGTATCTGCACCGGCACGCTTTGGGTATTGACATCTGCGTCAAACTGCACGACACGGATGTCCTGACGTTCAAGCCGGACGGTTCGGTGGTCTACAACACCGGCGGCTGGCATACGGTCACGACCAAAGACCGGATGAATAGTTACGGGGCCGATGGCCGCTGGATATGGCAGGAGAAGGGCGTATGGACAATCGGAACCCGCGACAAACGGGTACTCTACAAGGATGGAGTCACGATCACGAAGCGGGGCCGGATTATCGGCGGAGGCACGCTCCGGGAGTCCAAGACCGCGCTGAGGCTCAAGAAGCAGGTGAATGAATACTGCCGGGCCTTTGCCCTGGCTCTGGTGGATGGTAAAGTGCCGGCGCCGGGCGCAGGTGACTGTATGTATTGCCATCTGGTGACGGTTGACGGCCATGAACCGATGGGAGACGCCTTCAAAAGCCACGATCATATCCGGTTGCATATCAAGGAGAAGTATTACGTTCCCAGCCTCTTGGAGCACGCAGTTACGGCGCCGGATGCTCCGATCTCGATCATGGCGAAGTCCTGCATCGGTGAAATCTGGGCCGGCAAGCCGGTTATGGGAGGCATGGCTGGCCTTGTTCTGGGACAGGTGGAGAAGTCATTGCGTAAATATATCAAGCACCGGCTTGGGATGGTTGTATGAAAATACATAGCATCTATGACAACGGCGGAAGATCAGCCGACCGCTATGCGGTCTATTACAAAGGCCGAGGAACCATAGACCGCGCCACTGGAATGCGCGACTACGTGGGAATGAGCGCCGATCCGTTCCATCCGCAAGGGTTCGGCCAGCATGGCCGCGGTCTGATCGGAAAGCACAACGGAAAACGGATTAAGTTTGAGGAGTTGCCGCCGGATTGTCAACGGCTGGTGATGCGGGACTTGAATTCGTAAGGAGGACGCAATGAAAATCGTGCTGGTCAACGACATCGGCCACGACGATCTGTGCGTGCTTGACATTGTTCCGACATACCAGGAATCGTGGATTCTAAAGCAATACGGCAGAGACTCGCGCTACAAATGGACGTGCAGCCTACCGCCGTATGAGGAAAGATACCCTCCGTTATTCAACATCAACAATGCCAAGGAAAAGTTCGATGCTTGGGCAAAGGCCGCTATGGCGGCGGAAAGGAAGCGATGAAAACGATCACCGTCAAAGAGTTCAAGGACTTGACACCGGAACAGCAAGAGAAGGCCAAGGACGCTTGCATTAACGAAAACGTGGAGTTCTATATGGAGTGCTTGAACCACGACTTGGAGCGCGAGGAAATTACTGAGGAGGAATACTGGAAAAGCATTGGTTGCTCCAAGCATTACGGAGAGAGCACGCCTTGGTTTGTGGGTTCTGTGTACTATGAGCACAACAAGGAACTTGTCGACAGCGCCGTCGAGGCCGAACTGAAAGAGGCTGTGTTCAATTCTTTTGGAACCAGATTGTGCGGTGTGTAAGCAAACCGATATGGGAATTTCCCATATCATAAAAAGGAGGGAACGCGATGAAACTTCCGGCAATGAAGTGTGACATAGAGTTCGGCCCGAATAACAGCGCTACGTTCTGTAGCGACAAGAAAAAAGTGCACTTTTACAACCACCACGAATGGTCGGCGCGCACCGGGATCGTCAAACTGGCGAACGGTCAGACGTACCGTGCAGTGATAGAATGTTGCGACCATGATAGCGGCGAGCACTACGGAACGCTGATTTGGACAGGCTCAGGATTGCTGGACTTGCACAACGAGAGATACCAGAAGGTGCTTGGGCTTACGAAGACCGACATCTTTCCGTACCGCTACAAGCATGATACGCCCATTGATGGCGACTGCCATGTCGGGCCTGATGGATGGAGCCGGTAAAACAAACAGGAGGAAACCATGAAGACCAAAACCATGACACGCACGATCACAACGACAGACACCGGCTTGGAACTCAGCCATAAGCCACAGGACGATGACGATGTTATCGTCGAGGAGAAGGACGGTAAGATCACTGTCAAGTATCTGGTGCAAGACACCGACCCGCGCTCGCCAAGCGAGGACGATGATACCGGCTTATTCTTAGTCAACTACCACCGTGACTTTTGGGTAATTAACGACAAGATCATCACCAAGGATCAACTTGCCTCTTGGTATCGTGGCGAGAAGATCGAACAGGCCAAAGTCTACTGGATATTCACGCTGGGTATGTATTCACATTCCGGGGTTGTCTTGAGGCTGGGAAGCAAGGACTTCGTTGGTGACAGCGGCGGCTGGGATTCATCCATGATCGGCGCCGTGTTCGTGCGCAAGGAGGAATGGCGGCTTTCAGCCAAGGCCGAGAAGGCGGCGGAATGCCTTATCCAGACATGGAACAACTACCTGAGCGGTGACGTGTGGGGTTACATCGTTGATGTGTTCGACGCCAAGACTAAGGAACGCATAGAGGCCGAGTGTGAATCATGCTGGGGTTACAACTATGACTATCGCGAGGCTTTGGAAGCGATGAAGAAGGGGGAGCTATGAATAACGCAAGCAGGATGGCCAACGCAAGTTGGGAAACGATCAACATGAAGGTTCTGAAACGGTTGCAGGTCTACACGTTGCAGCCAACGTATCATCTTCAGTGCGACATGGGCAACGGATGCGCTGGAGACCCGCCGGGACACCCGACGTACTTCACGAGGAGTGTCTACACGCAGTACGGTGACTCCCCGCGCAGTGGCCCTCAGTACGTGATTGCAATGCACATTGTAGACGCCGGTTATGGCGACGAGC
>Ga0172381_10000620_pt1 | contig 43079 bp, 70 predicted proteins | sample Leawel6488metaG_FD_119754 | JGI IMG/M metagenome (GOLD analysis project Ga0172381, IMG submission 119754) | Leachate microbial communities from a municipal landfill in Southern Ontario, Canada - Leachate well 64-88 metaG | ecosystem: Engineered > Solid waste > Landfill > Unclassified | place... | reverse complement strand
CAGACCCCTTAGTTGAAATGACATCTGAGTTTCCACTCTTTGCGCTAGCATTATCAATTTGCGAAAGTAATAAGATAGGTACTCCTGTGCTTGCAGAAAAATCTTGAAATTCATTTGATGCGTCTGTAAATCTATCATAGCGAGAACGTGCATCTTTTACTTTTATATGTTGAAGATAATCTACTACAAATAAATCTACTGGTTTTTTAAAGTGTTCAGAATAAAAAGTCTGCATAATTTCATCCAAGTATCGTTTCTTTCTATGAATTGTTAGATCACAATCGTACAATCTTGCTTTTGCGTCAATTTCTTTTTCATTTGAGATATTATACCCCTTAATGACTGATATTGAGTTTGTTCCTGACATCATTCCTATAAGTCTGGCTGCAAGATTTTCTCTATTCATTTCAAGGGCTATTAAACAAACCCTCTTGCCTTGTTTCAATGCGTTTTCTATAACATTAAGAGCAAAGAATGTTTTTCCAACTGATGTGTATGCGTTTACTAACCACATATAACTTTCTTGTATCCCTTCTGTCATTTTATCAACTTCGCTAATCCCTGTAGGTATCCCAATAAATTCATTTCCACTTTCTAAGTGTTTAATGTTTTTCTCTTGCATTTTTTCCAAATCTCTAATAGCAGATTTAATAGATGAATCTTCTGTATTATTTTTATATAAAGATACAAGTTCCTGCATAGCTTCTTCTAATGGCATTCCATCTGAAATTTTAGCTCCTAATATTTTCATTTTGCAGGAATTAGAAGACGCTAGTATTTTTTTAATATAAGATTCAATTTTATTAGCAGCTTCAAAGTTAGCAAATATTTCAGCAGCAACATAATAATCACCAATTTTGTCTGCTAAAGTTACAACAGTTATATCTTCTCCTTTAGTTTTCAGTTCAATAAATGCTGAAAATATATTACCATTTTTTTCAAAATAAAAATCAGTAGACTGCAGTTTATCAGCAACCTCTAAAATTATATCTTGTTTGTTTGCTAAAATTGATAGTAATGATTTTTCTATTTTGTTTTGCATATTATTGATATATTTCTTTTTCTTCTTCTACTGAACTTATTGTGTTAGTTGAAAATACTTTATTGTCTACCTCTATAAACTTTGGACAATTTTCTGACATCAACGCTTCTCGTAGTTTAGCTCCTTGTTCTTCTGTGATAAATATTCTTTCCCTATCTCCTTTAAAATAAATGAAGTTCTTTTTTACTATGTGACTCATAATTTTAATCCTCCTTTCTTATTAGATATTAGTTTTCCTTGTTGGTATGCCATAATTGTATTTTCTGAAAAACATGCTTCTAGCGTGATTGTTAAATCTTTAGCTTTATCACTTGCAAAATATTTATCCATTATGTCATCCCAGTTTTCTTTTTTGTATTGTTTATATTTACTGATATTTTTTACAATTCCACTAACTGAAAAAGTACCTCCCTTAAAATGTAACCCTTCTCTTTTAAAATACCTTTCATCAAACCCATACCCCAAAGAAATAACCATTCTTCCAAAATCACTACCTTGGTGTTTTTTTTCTATTTTAACATCTAGCGGGCTAGGTGTTCCTGTTTTAGAAAAATCTCCTAAACCAAGCTCTCCTGATTCTAGTAAGTCGTTCATAGTTTTTTTAAGTTTAATTTTTCTTTTAGAGAACATATTTTCTTTTGTATGTAAGCTGTTGCTTACTAGCAAATTGTTCTGTTGCTTACTACCTGTTGTTCTGTTGCTTACTAGTAAGCTGTTGCTTACCCATTGGGAATAATCCTTATTAAAAGCCACTTTTAGCCCATTCATTACTAGTAATCTCTTGCTTACTAGCAACTGCTTAATTTTAGAAACGTACCAGTGGGAAAATCCCGTCATTTCTTCGAGCTGCGAAAGGGAAATCCAATCTTCTTTTTTGTGCCAGCAATATGTTTTTCTCCACACTGCAAACAAAATCCTAAATTCTCCTCCATTTAGTTCTGTTTTTGCTAGAATTTCTACTAGTTCATTTGCCAGATCGAGATGACCATTTTCTTTTTGGGGTGATGCCATTTTATTTTTCAAACTAAAAAAGGATAGGTGAGTCTTCCTAGCCTTACAACGGGCGGATTGCGCATTTGAATAAAAACGCAATCTTTTTGGAAATCTCACCAATCCTTTCTTCGTTTGTTGTAATATTTAATATTAAGTTTTCAATATAATCCTAGTATACACGAATCAAATAATATGTCAAGCATATAAAAAAGCCTCAAGGGTGGTCGAGGCTTTTTAAATCTATTCTAATTCTTTATTGGCTTGATAATAAACATTTATTGTCTTGCTTATTCTAGCCAAAACAACTCCTAACAATGCTGTCATCTCTGGGCTTAGGTTAAATAGTCCGAGATTTTTGGCTGTGTAGTCGACAATGAAAGCTATTGCCATCATTCCTACATTCCATGCCATGCTTTTTAAAAACTTTTGATACGGCATATTATTTTATATTAAAAATTATTTTTATAAGATATTCCCAAAATGTCTGTTTTGGTTGTTCTTGTGGTTGAGATTGTTCTGCTGGTTCGTTCTGTGGAGCATTATGTGCCACTTCTACGGGTTTTAATTCAACTTGTGGTATAGTTACTATACTTTCAGTTTTTTCTTCAACCTTGGAGCTTACAACGCTTTGTTTTGTTTCTTCTTTGGGAGTAAAAACTCTATACGATACTACGTTGTATGGGTTCTTTTTCCAATCTGGCATAAATTTTTTGTAAATTATTATGCCTTAATTATAGCACTATTTATCAAGGGGGTCAATTATTGTTCCGTCTTTTTTTAGCATGTAAAAATGTTGAGGAACGCCTTTCCCTCGATAGTAATTTGTTTCTGCAATGCAGGTAGTTTTAGGGTTCTTTGTCTGTTTTACGTAATTTAATCCAAGTTTAGCAGAAAGTTTGGCTAAATCAAGCATGCAACCATTAACATAAAGTCCCTTTTTTATACAATATTTGTTTAATTCTAGCGGTGTCATTTTAAAATCTATTAGGCGTGGAAATAAATTACAACATGAAGTAATAAGGCATCCAGCACTTTTGATAGTTTGGGTGCATGTTCCTAGTTTATCTGTGTAACTTTTTTGTGAGTAAAATTTCATATATTATTTTTTAATTGTTCAACTCTATATTGTTCTATTGCATTATAATCTCTTTCTCCAATTCTACCAATCAAAGCAATAATGAAGTATAATAAAACACCAAACAGCACACATGCTGTAACAAAATAACACAATACAGATATTAGCAATTTTATCCATTTTGTATCAATACTTCTTATTTTAAAAAATTAAACAGTGTTCAATGAAATCTACATCCCCCTCTTATTAGGGGAAATAAGCGGAGGATAAAGACCTCATTTCGGAAGGCAGCTTTTTTAGGAGCTGCCGAACCTTTAAAAGAATTTCTCAATGAAACAAATCTCCATGTTGTATTTTGGGCATCGTGTTTTTCCTACTCCGACACCAGTCTGATTTTCTCCGTTGTTTTCGCAGTGAGCATAAATCATTTCTTTTTGCCCATGATGCGGATTCTTTTGTCTGTATCCATGAACAACGAGTGTGCTTCCGCAGCGATTGCAATCTACTTTAAAATTTGCAATAACTTCATCGAGGCTTCTTTTTTTGAAAAGAACTACTGGCTTACTTTTTTTTCTTCTCATACCACCTCCTCATATAATTGGTTTTTTTGTGTTTGTATTTAAGTTTCTTCAACGACATTTTAATATCAAACAACCACCAATATAAAAGACACATAATAACCTCCTATGCTAAAGTTCGTTTTCTTGAAACGTATTTAGGAAAATTCATACCCTTAGATCTGTTTTTCCAGCTTTTTGGAAGTTCTTTAATTGATTTTTTAGGTGTTACGCCAGCACGTAATCTTACTTTGTTTTTTAAAGTGACCATATTATTTTATGTATTCTTCAAATTGCTTTTGGTTATTTAAGTCTATTTTATAATCAATTTCAAAAGACAATGCAAAAAATATTGCTATTTGTATTAAGATAAGTATTGCTATATTTTTCATTTGTTTTTATTAACATCTAAAACTGATTGTATTTTTTCATTAAACTCTGATGTAAGTTCATATTTAGCAGATTCTATTCTATAATATATTAAGATAGGAAGTAATGTATAAGCTACCATAAAACCTCCTGCTACTAAATACCTCCATTTTTCTAGTCTACTAACATTACCATTAGTATGGTCTTGTCTAGCAATTATACCTGCATGGTCTTCCTTATTTTCCTTGTGATTTTCTTCTTGCAACTTTATAATATTATTCACCCTTTCTAGGATTACTTCTAAACATGTTTGTTCCATTTTGTTTTGAGGAGTTTTTCTACTTGCTCCTTTTTTTAATTTATTATACTACCATACAAATTATTAAAAGTCAATATATATTATTAACCTTATTCTATCCAACCCCTAACTGCTCCGATACAGACAGTTCCACCAGAATCATAATCTCCCTGAACAGACAGTTTTATATCTGTTTTCGCAGGAAATTTTGCAGGTACTTCTAGGGGTCTTGCAATTTCATTGTTAAGTGACAAAAATTCACCAGCGGGGAGAAAAACTGTTGAATTAAACAGTCTATATTTAGGTGTAAAAGTAACAGCATTAAGTTTCAAAGCGTTACCACCAGCACCACTAGCCACTGTGATACTTGTTAAATATAGAGTTTTACTAGCAGGTACAGTATAAACTAATGTTCTACATGCGGTTAAACCTATACTTATAGAACTATATGTTATTGTGTTAGCAACATTTTTAATTGTTATTTTACCAACAGCCACACCAGCAGAACCAGCCTGTGTTGCATAACAATAATTTATTCTTAAAAAACTTTTTGTAGTGGTTACTATTGTAGTTCCATCCATTGTAACTTCTTCAGTTTGTTCAGCGTAATTAGCATCTAAGCCTACTATCATTATCTTTTCTATTCCAGTACTCCCTAAGTCATCACTTCCTGAAGTTGAAACTACATGAAATTGAATTGCTGACGGAGGAAAAACATACTGACTGGCAGTACCTCCTTCTCCATCCCAAATATCAACCAACGAATTATTTACTCCTGTTACTCTTCCGAATTTTGTAAATGAAGTATGACCAGTGATGTCACCTTCTGCCATTGCAAGAAGATAATCTTGTGAACAAATTTGTGGAGATTCTGCATTAAATTGCAATCCTTTATATGTTTCGGTTGTGATATCGTAAAACTTTCCAACTCTTGAAAGTTCAGTTGTCTGATTTTCAGAAGTAGCAGCATTAACTTGAACTCCATCATTAAAAATAGAAACTCTTTTAACTCCCTTTGATTCTGCGTATCCTAAATGTTCTGCTCTCTCTAGGTCTGATGAGGCTATCTGGTTACTCATATTGTTTTAATTGCTCACGAATTATGTTTTGTCTTTTTTCTCCTTCCATATACTTATCAGAAAGCTGTATGTGATAATAAATCTTATCTAATTTAGAAGTAGCCCAACTGTCATTTCCGATTTTTAGTGAAAGTTCTTCAAACGCTGGATAGTCCATTCTTTCGGCTATAAACGCTATCTTGTCCATTACGTCATCATTATATAGGCTTTCTTTCATATCTAAATGAGAAAGCATTTGAATATGCGTAAGGTTTGGTGTTTGTTCTATCGTTGGTACTTCTTCGTGTTGTGGCAGTGGTTCTCTTGGTATTTCTTGGGTAAGTATTTCCATAGTTATTTTCTTACTGGCTTAGGTGGATTAAATTCATACTGTGTAAATACTTCTTTTTTAATATCTTCTCTTATTCTCACAAGTTCTTCCAACCTTTCGTCATTATCCATATTTTGATATTCTTTATCGTCTTTGAGTTTATCATAGGCTTCATTTCTTTTCATATTATATTCAAAGTTTGCTTTTCTTACAGTTTCTAATCCTTTCTCTTCTAAAAACGCTTTCTTTTCTTTTGATGTATCTGTTTCCCATTTTTCATCTCCAGCAAAAAACTCTGGTGCGATAGCTACAAATCCAGTTCCCAAATTAAATATTGTCTGTTGTATTCTTTCTAAATTTCCTTCAAACGCTGGGTCTTTTGAAGCGTCTAAAACAGCGTTGTAATACATTGGAACTAACTTATCTTGAGCAACTTTTTTAGGAGTTAATTTCTCACCAATAGCATCTTGAGCATCGTCTAATAAATCAACAATTAGTGAAGCGTGTGGAGCTAACTTCCCTCTCATAAAATTAGCTAATAGTTTAAGCCTTGTTTCTTCTGTAAATTCTCCGTAATATTTTCCAAGTTCTGTCTTAGTGTCAGTTGTTGATGTTTTCTTATAACCTAATAATTGTTTGGCGGCTAATCTTACAATAGTTCCTCTGCCAAAAGTAGTATCGTAATACGAACCTCCTATCCTTATTTTTCCCCATTTATTTCCTGCTGGGTTATATTCTGTATTCTTAGTTCCAAAAGCGTAATCTTTAAGAGCAGATAGTCCAGTAAACCCAGCCATTATTCCAACTAAACCAAAATAGTTTTTAATTGTTTCTTTTCTAACTACTGGATTTGAACTTAGCATTCTCCAAGGCAAAATTGATTTTAACCCAGCGACTGTATTTCTTGAGGAAAAAAACACCCTTGATAAAACCGCATTCAATTTTGGGTTTATATAAGAACCTCCTGTATGGTCATTTATTTGTTGGGCTATTTCTCTAGTATTAACTTGTTTTCCTAAAAGTTTTGATGATTCCATCATTTTCACATACTCATCAAATCTTAACCCTGTTAAAAAAGCGGATTGCGACCTTTCAACTTTTTGCATAGCTCTGCCTATTCCTAAGCCTTGATACCATTTTCCTTCTCCTATCCCATAAAGTTTATCAACCAAAATAGAAGCAAAGTTATCTTCTTGTTTACTTACTCCTCTACCAAAAATTGTAAAAGTTAAATCATCTTTAACCGCTTGTTTAAATAGCGGATGACCAATTATATCCGCTTGTAAGTTAGCATATCCTTCTGGTGTTGATAATTTCTTAAATAAAAGTTTTTTAGCATTTTTCCAATAAGACTTGCTCGCCATTTTCAAAGCACCCTGAATACCCATAAAAGAAAGTTCTCCAGTAGCCATAAATGTTCTAAAAACACTTGTAGTCAAATCTAAAGCGACTTCTCCCATTAACTGAGCATACTCTTTTGTTTTATCAAACTTGTCTAATTCAGAGGCGCTGATTGCTTTTCCTCTGGTTATTATTCCTTTGCTTCTAATGGGATTTATTCTTTCCTTTATACTGTCGGTATATTTTCCTATTTCCATTAAAGATTTTCCGTATTCCCTTCTGTTTTCTGGCGTTGGATTTTTATCTCTTAACGCTCTTTTACTGGCGACATTTTCCCCAAGTTCTTGAAATATATTCATTTCGTCTGAACTCAAAGATAATCCTAATTTTTCATCTACAAAACCGTCAATATTATTCTTAATCCATTTTTCAATTTGTTGGGTGTTTTCAAATCTCTTACTTCCTAAGTTTATAAACATACCAAGTCTGGCATCTTCTTTAGCTTTTAATCTCGCCTGTCCAGCTTCCTCTTTTAACTTAACAATATCTTCTATTTGGTTATTTATTTTTATTGCCTCATCTTCTTCTTTAATGTATTTTTTAATAAAATCTAATCTTTCGTCTTTAGACATAGAAGCTACTTCTGAAATTGGTTTGATACTTGTTATTCTTTTAACTTCTTTATTGGTATTTCTATCTATAAAACCTCTCAATGATGATAGTTGAGATTTAGTTATTTTAGACTCCATAAAAGCAGGGTCTAAGTTAGCTTTTACCCAATTAGCAACCTTGTCTTTTAAAATAGCCTTTTCAAGTTCACTATTAAGAAAAATAGCCTCTTCGTTTGAAAGTTGTTTTTTAAACAAAGACAACCTCTCTTCTGGAGTTTTATTTATCAATATTTCAAGTTGATTTTTATCAGAAATAGACTTGAATATTGATTTCATCTTTTCAACCTTTTCTCTTATGATACAAGATATTGACATACTATTTGCAAATTAAGCTATCAAGTAAATCTTGAGCTTTTTTAATAGTTATTTTTGATTTTGTATTTAAAATATCTTTTGATATTTTTTCTTTAGCCATTTTCTTAGCTTTATTAAGAGCTTCTGTTGGTTTCATTCCCTTGGTTGCTTTTCTTAGATTGCTACTACTTAAAACAAGATTTTTAAGTTTTAAATCAACAACTGAACTCATATAAGAAAAATGAGGATTTGCTTCAGTAAGAGCCTTAAACATATTCATTGTTTGTGCTGTTTCTGGTGCTAATTGTTTGAGTTTATTAAATGCTTGCTTCTGCATAAACTCATCTCCATCTTTTATAGACTTTTCAAATAATTCAGTAAGAGTTGCAACTCTATCAACATTACTTCCTCCTTCAGAAAATGCTTCAGATATTGCTTTCTCTGGGTTTTCTTGCAGTCTTTTAGTGGCGTCGTCAAGTTTTTTGTTTATTTCAATAACATCATATTCGGTTGCCATTTGCTTATCGTCTGCAAAACGCTTGTTCATTTTTTGAGCAGTAATAGATTTTCCTGTTTCTATCTTATGAGTTTCAGCTTTAGGTATTTCTTTAGCAATCTTCTCTACTTCTTCTTGTAGGGGTTGGGATAAAGTTTTCTTTGGATTAAGTGCTACATAAACATCATTCTTCCCATTTCCTTTTGGATAATAAGTTGAGTCTATTCCAGCATCCTGTAATGTTTTATTCCAAAGAGTCTTATAATTAGCTTTATCTTTTTTAAAAGCCCAATCGCCTATTTCTTTAACAGCATCGCTTCCACTTTTTCCTTCCACATTCAACCCAGTTGTTTTATTTATTTTAGATGCAAAACTAGAAGGCACTTTTTCGTCTAGTTTCAGTGTATTTTTAAAGTTAGAAATCATTTCCATCTCCTTACCACCATATTGTCTTCCTGCTCCTTTTTCTCCGAATAAATTAAGCCCTGGACCATAGGAAGTCCCTTTTGTTTTATTCAAATCAAAATTAGCAATATCAAAATTATCTCCTGTTGAATGATATACTTTCCTAGCTTCTTGTATAAGAGGGTCTAGTTTTTCATTTGACCATTTTTCAGCTGCAGTTAATTCTGGAGTTTCTATTGATACTTTTCTAATATTTGGTAAATTATCTTTTATTTTTTGAGCTATTTCTTGTTCTGTTTTTCCAGTAAATTCATTGTTTCCGAACTTTATGGATTTTATTGGTTGTCCATTTCTTTGAATTGTTTGTATAAGAGGGGATTCTTTAGGGGTAGTTGTAGGCTTTTTAACTTTAGAAGGCTCTACGGGGCTTGTAGTGCGTTTAGGAGGCTCTACGATATCATTGATAATAGCTTCTTTGCTTATTCCTTTTTCTAAATCAGCCTTAACCTGTAGGGCTTCGGAAGGTTTAAGTTTCTTTCCAGTGGTTTCCTCTATTTCTTTGACTATTGGGGCAAGCTCCCCAGGTTTTAATTTAACTGGTTCTTGAGCAAATGCTTCTTCTACACCTTTAACACCTTTTTCATCGAATATATCTACAATTTCTTTTTCGGTTGTCGTTCCTTCGTCTATAGCTTTTTGAACTTTAGTAAATTTACTACCGAGTTTTCCTGCGATAGCACCTAAAATTCCTCCTCCAATAAGACCAGCTCCAGCACCTATAGCTGTTTCTTTTGCAATATCCTTTATTCCTTTGTCTTCTGACATAGCACCTGTTGCACCATAAGCAGCACCAACTGGAGCCATAGCCGTACCAGCCTTAACGGCACCTTGCAAAACTTTTCCACCCTTTAATACTTGAAGACCTTTGAAAGGAGTGGCCAGTGTTGAAATAACATCTAATGCAGCCCCTCCTATTTCTCCAGCCGCTTGTTTGTATTTTCCTTGATTTGCTAATTGTCCAGCCTCATATCCTCTAAAGGAAGGTGTTTTGTATTCATTACCAAACACATTTACGCTTTTTATCTTTTGAGCATTAGGAGATTGCGGATTTCTTAACGCAACAGCACCCTTAAAAAGATTACCTATGTCTGCTCCAACTGCAGCAGTTGTTCCAACAATTTCTTTTCCAGCTTCTTTTAAGAAATTTCCTGTTTTTTGCAAAAATGAAGGTTTATTTTTTTCTGCTTCTAATCTTGCCTGTTCTTCTTGTAACTTACGCTGTTTTTCTTCTTCTCTACGTTTCAAATTTATTTTATATTCTTCTAAAATACGCGAACCAGCTCCTTTGCTTTCAAATTTTTCAGCAAAAGAACTTCTCGTTGAAGAGGTTTTTGTTTGTTTATATTTTTGTTCAAATTTTTCAGCAAATGTTGCCATAATTATTTGTCATATTCATCTCTATAATCTAAACCTAACAAGGAATCTATCATTTCTGTGCTTAATCCATAATTTCTCTTGATAGAACCCCACGCATCAGCCCAATTAGCATCTCCTTTTTTCATTTTAGATTTCCAATCATCAATATCATCATATAATTCTTTTTCTGTTTTATCATAATCATCATCGCCTGATTCTGGTTTGTAATAAGGTTTAGCTAGTTCTTTTTTCTTTAAAGCTATTTCAAGTTGTTTCATTTCTGATTCTGCTGCTCCAGCTTCTTTCATTTTCTTTTTAAGTTTCTTTTCTAGTTCTTTTGTTGAAAGACCTTTCGTTGAACCTCCAAGAGCTTGTACTTGTTTCTTCAAATCATCTTTGTACGCTTGTTTCTTTTCTTCTTCAGCAACTTTTTCTTCATATTTAGCAGCTTTTTGGAGGGCTGTTTCATAGCTATCAGCATAACTGATACCAGCTTTTCCTTTAGTAGAGGTAATAAGACTTTGTAATTGGTTTCTTTCTTGTAGAGCAATGTTGTATTTATTAGCAGCTTCTGTTTTCAAAGAATCAAGATAAGACTGTTGAGATAGCTTAGCTTCTGAAAGTGCTGCTAATTGGTCTGCCGACAATCTACTTGCCTGTGCTTGTTCTCCACGGATAACATTAAGAGCCTGAGGTAGGTTCTCTATCGCAGTTTGTTGTGCTCTTGAAGTTGCTAGTGCCTTGTTGTATTGTTCTGTTGTTGACTTTAACCCAGTTTGTGCAGCAGTTATATCACCAGAACTCATATAATAATCATACAAACCATAAGGGTCTGAAAGATTAGGAGTTGTTGTGGTAGAACTCAATGTGCTTGATACATTATCAGATGAATATACATTTGATGTATCTATTGTAGGTATGGTTGTAACTGGCGTTACTACATTCCCAGAATAAGGGTCTTTTATTTCTTCTGCCATAGTTTTATGCTATTTTATTTCTATATAAATTATATTTAATATTAAAAGTTGAATTTGCGTTATCTGTAAAAAATACTATTTTAGTTGTTGTTATGTAGAAACTTACTGGGGTTACATCAAACAACGTGAGGTTTAATGGGAGCATAGAACCATTATATAGTGTATCATAGTCATTAGATTCTATTTTAGCTATCACAACTGGTATATATCCTAAGTTATGAGTTACTTCTGTCTTTGAGAATCCTTCTACTGGAGATATGGTTACTGAACCACTTAATGCTAAATCTTTTTTAATAGTGTCTAGTCCTGAACAAAATTTAAACTGTCTTACATCTGTTATATCTGGTATATTTAAACCATCTTTTGCTATTTTTAATTTTCCACTTGCTGTATTTTTACCGCTCCCTGTTTGGTCATCTGCTGAGTTTCCTGAAATGAACAATCTTATAGGCAATTCATCGTCATTTTGAAAATATATCTTGTTTATATCGTATGTTATATATGGAGTATAAACACCTGCTTGAGCATCGGATGTATTATAAACTTCTGAACCAACTGGAAACCATTGTGTCCCGTAATTAAAAAATTCTAGTGTTGTAGGCAAATATCCTAATCCGTGGGTATATTCTGTATCAGTGCCAAGTATATCTTTTTCTTCTATTATCATTAAATTTCCTACATCTGAATCTAATGTAAGATATTGCTGTTCTGATGTTATATCATATCCATTTGTTGCGACTATCATTCTAGCCATTATATTTCGTCATATAAAATTATGTAATAGACAGGTATATTTACATCATGTGCCGCTAATGGTGAGTTTATGCTTGGGTTAACTAAAAATGATACAGATGTGTCTGTTATATTCACACTATACTGTGCTGTCAACAACATATCATCCGTAAATAATGGGTTAGTAATATTTTCAAAAATATCTGGGTAATAACCGCCTCCGTCTGTAATGTCTACTGGTGAACCTCCTTGAGTTGTAGAAATTTTAAATGCGTAACTAGCTAAAATACTTGTTACATAATAATCAGTATTTGGTTGCAACGGACTAGGCAATACACCACCATTTCCAGAATACGATGTGAATCTTACAATATCATTGACAGAAACATAACTGTCAGCCAATGTTCCTCCTTCGCTTGCAGGGTGGTAATCAACCCTAGATTCAATATAATTGCTGGATTTATTTACTGCGAAAAATTGCATAACCTGAATTTTTTTAGAAACCTTTGTTTCTCCAAGCACTTTTACAAATATTCCGCTGTCTGTTTCAAACATCGCCATTACTATCGGAGCATATCCAAGACTATGTGTTATTATTTTTTCACCATAGTTACTACCTGCTGGTATCACTAGCGTTGTTTGACCTGAAGCATAAACTTTTTGTGTAGGATAATCACTATGGATACAAAATCTCCATATATCTGTGCTTTCTATGTCTGTTTCACCTGATTTTAAAATCTTTACTTTAGCCATTTGCATCTATTAAAACTACTATGTTACCACTAGTATCTCTTAATTTTATAGTTCCATTAACAATCTCGAAACTTCCATCTCCTGCCCTAAGACGTTTAATATTAGATTGGTCAAATCCACCAACTTCTTCTGTATTTAAACCTGTATCTTCTAATGTAAACTCGCTCATTACTTTATAACTATATTACGGATTACTGGTTTATTAGTTGTGGCTGGCGTCAGGGTGGCTCTAGCTTGCATAAAAACTACATCTAATAATCCACCATCAAAATATACTCTTTTATTTATTGTATCTATAATAGGTGTTTGTGCTGTCCAATCTCCTCCGTTTATCTTAGTTGAAATTCCTATTGAAGTTCCAGATGGTAGTGAATCGTAATAAACCTCGACCATTTGTGATTCTTCGTTAGCTTCTGGTGTGTCTAACGTAGCAGTAGCATAATTTGTTCCTATTTTATCAACTCCGATTGTTTCTCCGTTAGTATAAGATACTAAAAGTTGAGAACCAGCAGCTATAATTGAATTTATTGTTCCAGTTGAGGTGTATTCCCTACAAATAGCTATTGGAAGGTCTTTATTTTCTCTATGAATTGAATAAATATAAGTTCCGTTTGCTAGTAAAGCCCTTCCATTAAGTGTAGTTGTCAAAGCATGATATGTTGCTGTATTTGTAGTAGTTATTCCTTTAATTTTTTTAAATTTCTCTAATCTTGAACCTGTCCAGTAATAAATCCATCCAGCGTTTCCACATTGAGCCAAAGTAAGATTATCTGTCTGAATAAAACAATTTATTCCAGCCTCAAACACTTCATCTTCATAACTCCAACTCGATGAATAAGTATCCCACAAAAAAGCTTTACAAAATCCATTAGACGTTGAGTTTACTGTTCCTATCAAAAGGTCGTTTCCAACTGCACAAATATCTGTAATTATATAGTTTACTTCAAGGTCTAAAGATGATTGAGCAAAAGCACCTGTGTTATCTACGCTAGATATGTCGTTTCCGTCAGCAATAAATAATGATAAGTTAAGAATAGCTGAACCTCGTCCGTTTCCATTAGCTAAAGTCTGCCATGTGTGTACCCACATTGTATGAACTCCTGATTGGCTGCCACTTGATGCTATTCTGCCTGTTGCTCCACCTGATGTAGCATGAGCAGCAGTATCATATAACCAAAATTCATCTACTTCTGTTAGGGATGTATCAGGTCTTGCATAATAGGTTGTGCCTGCTGTTATTCCTGTTGGTAAAGCTCCTGTAGTTGAAAATGCAACAGGGTCTGCTGTTGCCAATCCATGAGAAGCTAAAGTGACAACACATGGATCTGCAATAGACATTGTAATTGACCCAGTAATCTGTTTATATCCTAGTTTAGATGCAGTCCAATAGTAAAGTTTACCATTAAAATATCTTGCTCCAGTATGGGCTGTATTTGCATTGGTAGTTTCCAAAGAATAAGTCCCACCAGTTGTTCTTTTCCAAATCTTACCTGTAGTTTTAGAAAAGAAATAAGTTATTCCATCTGGTAATATTGCAGAAACACAAGCCTCATTTGGGGTTGTGCTTTCACTTGTTAAAGCTAATTGAGGAGAAGCGTATCCTATTTCTGAATGAATATCTAAATTAGAGGTTGCTGTAAAACCTGACTGTTCTGCTCTCGATGTATTTTCGCCTTTATAGAACTCTCCGTATGGTTTCATTATGGTTTCGTTCTCTCAGTCCAAATCGTTGTAGGTTTGGTACGAGTTGAATAATTAGTTGTTGGTTTAGTTCTGTTAGTTAAAGACATGATTGCTGGTTTAACTCTCTTTGAAAAATATGTGGTTGTTCCGTTTATTAAAATTGAAAATGCATTAGATACAATTGAAAATACACCAGTTTCAGCTATCAATTTTATACCTCTAATGAAAGCAGCATCTATTCCTGTTAAAGCAAACTCTCCGACACTAGTTATCATGTTTAATCCTTTTTTAAGGATTACATCTATTCCAGTAAGTGCGAATGTTCCAACTAAAACATTTATTGCATAACCAATTCCTTTTGTAAGAACGACATCTACTCCTGTTAAAGTAAAACTTGCTACTGATGTTATTAGGTTTAGAGATTTAGTTAATACATTATTAACTCCAGTTAAAACAAAACTCCCAACTGAAACAACTAGAATATATATTCCACTTCTTTTTCCGCTATCACCATAAGTTGTACTTCCGTATGAATTTGCTCCGTACATAATTTTAAATACTTGCTGCTCTAGCAGTTCTTTTTATTCCTCTATAATTCTTGCTATAGCATAAGAACTAGTGCAAGAACATGTTTCATGGTTAACATCGCAATTAACCATGCCATAGAACCCGCCATTAGCTTTCTTGCTTATAGCATTTCCTCGTTGAAATTCTCCGAATTGATTTGTATTCTTTGTTGGCATTTAGTTTTAATTTATTTAAAACAAATAACTGCAATATTGGCTGTTCCTGTCGGAGATCCTTCTTTTGTCCAAGTCAATGTAAATCCATCACTGTCATAAGATTTTACAATAGCATAATTTCCGACACTTGAAGCTGTTGAAATATTAACAATCTGCGCTGGTGAAAACATAGAGTTAGCAGCATATTGCATTATTGCTCCATTGGTCTTGCTTGAATCTGACATCCCAATAGAAAAAGGATGAGAACCATTTAACGTGGCAATAGCTATTAATGAGGTTGGTGCAAATCCTACACCAGTATATGAAACATCACCACCATCTGTTGTTAAATTTCTTGTTAAAGTTATTATCTTACTTTTTAGTCTTGTATTGACACCAGCATCTGCTAAAGCTTTTGCAGTTGCGAATTTGTCATCATCTGTTCCTGTTGTAATATCAGAACCTGCGGCTTTGACTGGAATAGCAGCGATAATATCGTCTAAATCATCAGCTGTTAAAACTAAAGATACATTTTTTGTCCCTGCAGAAAAATTAACTAATGAACCTGAATTTGAAGAAGCATAAACAGTAACTCGTGATAAAGTATCAGGAGTTGCGTCAGTAAAAACACCTTCACCTACTTCCCACTCTGATTGGTCAGTTGTTTCTATTAAGTATCTAACAGTTGCTCCACTTGTAACTGCGGAAACAAAAGTTCTAAATCCAGTAACAGCACCACCCAAATCAACAGTACCTGTACTAGTAGTAGTAGTTGTTTCTTTTATTCTATCTTTTCGTTCTAATGCCATATATTTTTATTAAGCAATTGTTAAAACTCCAGCGCTTCCATCAAAATTAATTGTGAATGTATCAGTATTTGCTAGTGTTACTGCTGAACCATAATCATAATAACCTATAAGTTTATCTCCTGTTGAATTATCGTCATAAATATAGATGTATTGGAATGGACCAACTGCTCCTGAAGCAGTCAAGACTAAATCAGCGCATACCAATTTATATGTTCCTGCTGTTTGAGATGAACTTGAGACTGTTATAACTCTTGATGATAAGTTGTCGTAGTTTATCTGAGTTAAATCAGCTAACTCATCCCAAGTTGCTGTGTGAGCGGTGTTGGTTAATGCTATTGTTAGACCATTTCCGCTAAGGTCTATTGCCTTTTCAGCTAAGTTTTCTACAAAACTATTGATTTTTGTAAATGTTGCCATTTCTTTATTTCATTTCCATTTTTAGAACTTTTGTATTTGCAAAGAAAGCTCTACTAACTGAATGATTATTTTTATTAAATAAATTAGATTGTGGACACTTGTAAATAATTACATCTTTAAACCATTTTTTGCGGGGAATTAAAGTTTCTCCACATTTACATTTTCTTACCCCGTATTTTTGTTCTAGTTTATTCATTTATTCCGTAGTCATAATCGGCATCTTCAACTTCGACAGTGTATTGTCTGTCTTGGTCTTTCTTTCGATAAAATGCCTTCATTCGACTAATTATATTTTCTAAATTTTGATTAGCGTTATTTAGTTTAGATACCATTCCTTCTTTCTCAAGGTTCTTTTCAAAATAATCCTTTCCTGCTCCATAACATAGACCTTTGTGAAATGGTCTTGGTATAACTGGTTCGTCTGTATCTGCTGAAAGTTGAGTTACAAGTTTTTCATACCAAATCTTTAATCCTGATGTTACTGCTGCTGTTGGTACTGGTTTGATAAATAACGAATTATCCATTAAGTCATATACTGGACTTCCTTGGTCATAATTATCGTTTATTCTTGCTACTGAACCTGAATCATATTCTTTTTCGTTGACATCTTCTGGCTTGGCTTCATACCAAGTAGTTCCATCATAAGTTATTTCTACTCTTTTAATCTTTAGAATATCCGTTGGAAAAACATATTCCTGTTGGTTGGCTACTAATGATGTAGTTCCAATTTCTCCTTGAAAATCCCAATCGTCCATTGATTCCAAAATTTCAGTACAGAATAAGTCATAGTAAACATTTATTGCACCATTAATATCAGCATCAGTGTATGTCGTTGAGTTTGAGTTTGTTATGTATCTTGTTTCTCCCCGTAAACTTGTTCGAGGAAGGCTTGCATTATTTAAAAACATATTTCTTGAGGAGCAGGGCTATATTTAGCCACTGATTTCTCCCCGTATGGTCTAATAATTAAGTTTGAATCAGGTGTCCATTTTTCCCAAACATCTTCATACCAACCTATCGGTATATCTTCTGTATGGGAATAACTCTGTATTTTTTCTTTTACTTTTTCGTCTGAATGAACCCAACTGAAATGATGGCATGTTACTTTTATTGTCGGCATAAACTGTTGAAATGGGTAACTGTTGTCGCAAGGTTGAGTCTGTCTGTGTTCGTAAAATCTTACTGTTTTAGGGTTGACTGCTATAACTGGCTTATGTTTGTCTACTGGGTCAAAAATATATTCGTGAGTTTTCCAATAAGTCAACATCTTTTCTATTCGGTAAGCGTCTGTGTATTCTCCCATTCCTAATGAATTTATAATTAGTTTTCTATCTTCTAATGTATAAAATTCATCTGGGTCGTTTATAATCACATAGTCATAATCTCTTAGTATCGCTAATCCCCAATCTCTTTGCATTGCTTCTGTTTCCCAATATCTTTCAATAACTTCTGCTCCGTTTTCTCTGGCTATCTTTGCGGTCTTATCAAATCCGAGATTAACTCCGTTCCAAGGATGTGTAGAAACTAAAACTAAATGTTTATCTACTAATCCTTGCCATTGTTTGATACACTTTTCTATATATTCTTCTTCCTTATATGCGACTGAGAGAACAGCTATTTTTAACATAATCTATGGCGTTAATTGTTGGTTTCCAATCTGGTGTAGTGTTTTTTACAAATGAGTTTAAAACTTCTCCTATTCTTGAATCTTCATAAGTTATTTTCTTACCAGTCGCTTCGGCTAATTCCTTTACTGTCGCCTGTGTTCCTCCACCCATCAGGTATAATCCTTTTTCCCATTCTAACGCTTTAACTATTCCATCAGTTATATCTTCAACATGTACATAATCCCTACTGGCTGAACCATCTCCATAAATTGTAGGCATTCCTTCAATAAATTTTTCAATTACTCCATGTCCACCTTTACCAAATATATTAGAAAATCTTAGTATCACATAGTTATCGTGTAAAAGTTTGATATAATTTTCACACGCTAATTTTGATAATCCATATACTGAAATTATCTCATCTTGTATTGCTCCACCAGATGAAGCGAATATAAACTTAGCTTTTGGGTATCTCTTTAATAATCTTAGTGTCGTCAGTATGTTGCATTTAACATCATATTCTGGGTCTTCCATTGAATTGACCACGCTTGCGTTAGCAGCTAAATGAATAACTACATCAGCGTCTGGTAATTCGCAGGTCAATAAATCATGCCCATCTTTTATGTCCAACCCGATAGCGTCTAATTTCTTAAACAGATAACTTCCTATAAATCCTTTGTATCCAGTAATTAAGATTCGCATATATGTTCTCTTACTATTTTTACGTTTTCTTCTCTATTTTTTCCTAGTCTTCCACACATTCCGCTGTTAGAACCTTCGTATTTATAAATATCTAAATCAATATACTTAAACTTTGCTCCTGCTTTTGCACATCTAGCCCAAAAATCCCAATCCTCGTAAAATTCTTTGTGTCCTTCCCAGTATCCGTTAACTAATTTCCATAGACTCCTTTTATAAAGTGAAGCTCCAAATATCTTATTATTATCAATAAAATCTTCAAATTTTAACTCTTTTGTTGCGGGCTTCAACACTAAACCGCTTTCTTTATAAACCAAATTACCGTAAACTATATCTCCAACTTGTTCTAACATTTTATCAATAACTTCTGGTAGTAATTCATCATCGTCATCTAGTGGTAAAATGTATTCTGCCTTTGTGCTTGCTATTGCAGTATTCCTTGCTTGTGCTAATCCTCTGTTTCTATCGTGCTGGATAAATCTTATCGGTAAATCTTTTATGGCTTCGTAAGGACTAACATCAGAACAATCATCAACTACTATAATGTCGCATTTTGTCTTATTATTTAAAACACTTAATATAGCGTTTCTTATTATGTCGTTATGATTAAAACTTGGTATAACTACACAAACTTTTCTTGAAATCTGTTTTAGGTAACCATCATATAATCCTTTTAGTTCTGGGTATCTTTCAAACCATTCTGTCATCTTATTACCACTATCATTAAGGTAATTCTTATATATTCCAATCTTCTTTCTTGCACCGCCAAGTTCGTGTCCTATTTCTATATCATCTACTATGTATAATTTATACCCTGCTTGCTGTGCCAGTTGAGATGTTTGAATGTCTGTAATTCCATACCATTGAAAAGGTATGAACTCTGCAAATCTATCAAACAGTTTAGTGTTAAAATAACAAGCAATATCTTCTACATGAAATACCTGTCTCTTTCCGTCTTGGTGTATTCTCCACATCTGTTCCCAACTGCTACCAGTCTTTTGAATTGCTGAACTTACTATTCCCTCACTTCCATCTATATTTTTTTCCATTATTTCAAAATAGTTCGCTGGTATGTCGTATATATCATTATTGAAAATTCCTACAAAATCATATTTTCTAAATAGTGGTTCTCTAAATATGTAATCGTGCATTCCACCAAATCCTATATTCTCTCTACCTAAATCTATAACCTCTACATCCTTATTTTTATAAACCTGTTCTTCTGTGCTTGAGTTATCTAAAACATAAATATCATGCTTTTTACCCTTCAGTAATGCCTTTACTACACTATCTGTCATTTCAGCCGTATTGTAACTACAAATTATTGTGCAGATTTGCATAACGCTTTCTTAAATACTTTAGATATTAGCCAAGGCTGCCCTAAGATTTGGTCGCTTTTCATTTTCTTAAATTCGTCTGAAAATTGCGAGTTATACAGCGTAAAAACATAATTATTTTCAGTTGAGTATTTTTCTATGTCTTCATTCTCAAATAGTTTCCAAAACTCATCTCCAGTATGATAAATAGGGCAAATCATTTCCTTTGTGAATACTCCAAATTCTTTAAACTCTGGGTCTTGTAATAATGGTTGTATTAAATCGCTAAATGTTGGTTCTTTATCTACTTTTCTAATCCCTTCAAGCCATCTTTTCATCAATTCATTATCTCTTTTAGCTCCAAAGAATCCAGGTATACCACAGAATCCATGTTTTTTAACTAATTCTATGAGTGGTCTTAAATCTTGCATTACTACCATATCAGCGTCTATCCAAAACCCACCATTTTCTGATATTAACCATGCCTTTAAATAATCTGTCTTATGGTTTATACTCATACCATTCAGTTCGGGATAGTCATCTTTTCCAAGAATAATAACATTCATTTTGCTATTTTTCAGACTTTCTTGGCACATTTTTATGTAGTCTGGTTTCGGTCCTTCCCAATATGTGAAAAGATTATGTAAATTCATATTCTATCTCAGTTTGACAGGCGTTTATATTAAAATCTTTGTCTATTTTTATAGTTTTTCCACTTAGATACATATCATTCAGTTCTTTCGTGGTGTATGGGTTTTTTAGCCCGTTTCTGTTGGCATTAGTGTCATTCACCCGATTTGCTGGAACTCCGAACACTCTACTGTCTTTATATGCTACTACAATGCTCTGTAAGCCCTCTAAATGCCTCTGTAAGACGCCTTCGTATATATTTGGGTTACTATATACCTCTTTTTCAGACAGAGCCTTTATTTGCGTTGTTCTGAATATGTGCGAGATAACTGATAGTGGATAACCAAAGTCTAATTCTTGTTCTCTCCAGTTAAACTTTATAAGCTCTCCTTGTTCTTCGTATTCTTTGATTGGGTTAGGCTTGTCGTTGGAATAACAGTAATTTATGTTCAGTCCTAACCTTAAACTAAAACATACAACCTCATCTGTAATCTCTTGGAATAATCCTTTGTTAAAATCTTTAATAAAAATGTCATCATCGGCGGCGAAACAAGTCCAATCGTATTTAAACAGTCCAAGCAAGTCTTTCTGAAAGTCTGTCTGTTCTACAAAATTTACCTTAGGGAATCTACTTTTTAATAATTCATATCCTTCTTTGTATTCTTCATCTGATTTATAAAGTACATCTATGTTATCGAAACATCCTAATTTTGAACTTTCTATAGTTGCCTGACACTGAATTGGTCTATTTTTGGAGAAAACAATCAGATTTAGAGTATCTTGCATATTTTTTTTATGTCAGTTTTTGTTAAATCTTGATGTACTGGTACAAACAATCCTGTTCTACTAAGTTTTTCTGCCATTGGATAATCTCCCTTTAATCCATACTCAACTGTTGGTATGCAACTAAACAATTTTCTAGCCTCTACCTCGTTTCTATCTAATTCTAACAATTTGTTGTTTCTTTCTTCTTCTGTTTTATACCAAACTGGGTAACAATGAGGGGAAAAAGCATGCCAATTCTTTTTCAATAATTTATTGTAAAGCAAAACATTATTTATACGTTTTTTAATAACATTTGCGCCAGAACCAACAATTGCACACCCAATAGAAGCTGCAATATTAGTCATTTTTCCGTTCAATCCAAACACTGGAAAGTGAAACATATTAAGAATGTCTGTTTTTATTCTTCCATGGTTTCTACATGCTCTAGCTAAAATATTTAACTCTTCACTATCAGTTAAAATCATACCTCCTTCACCTGTTGTTATAGTATGCGAAGGAAAAAATGAATAGGTAGACATATCAACCTTATTTCTTACTCCGTATGCTTCACAATTATCTTCTATAATAGGTACTCCAAACTTTTTAAACTTATTTATATCTACTTTTCTACCCAATAAATTGGCTGGCATTATAGCCAATGTTCTATCGGTAATTTCTATTAAACATGGATCTAACTGACAATTTTCATCTACATCAACAAATACTGGTTTAAACCCATTAACTAGCAGTGCATTAGTATGTGCAACAAATGTTAATGCTGGGACTATTACTTCATTTTTACATGGATAGAGAACTTTTAACGCTGCTAGAGCAACTATATCAGCCATTGTACCATTACAGACTGCTATTCCGTACTTTGCGCCATGATATTTAGCGACAGACTTTTCAAACTTTTCTATAAAAGAACCACCAGCTATACGATTATCGTCTAGGGCTTTGTTAACATTCTTTCTTACTTGTGGGGTTATTTTTGATGTAGCGAGTGATATTTTCATAGTCTTTCACGCCAATAAATTAAAAGATTATTTAAACTATCTCTTAGTGGTATTGTCTTTTCCCATCCTAATAAAGTCTTTGCTTTCGTAGCGTCTCCTTTCATTGTTGGAGTATCTACTGGTCTCATTCTTTCTTGGTCTATTTCTGTTTTAATTTCTTTTCCTGATAAGTTAACAAGCGTATCTAAAACTGTTTGTATCTTTACTGGTTCTCCAGAAGCTAGGCAGAATACTTCTCCCCATCGTTCACTTCTTAAAATTGAAACATAGCCCTTGATAACATCTTCAATGTCTGTAAAATCTCTGGCGCTTTCAAGATTTCCATGTTTGATAGATTCTCTTACACCATTTTCAATCTCTACTACTTGTTTAGCGAAGTTTGAATCTACAAATACATCTCCTCTTCCATAACCTGTTATATTAAATGACCTTGATACCATAACTTTCATTCCATAAGCTCTGTGGTAAAGTCTGGCTATCATATCTTGCGCATACTTTGATATCCCGTAGTGTGTGTTTGGTTCTGGTCTTGTATCTTCGTTTATATCTCCGTCTTTAGCACCATAAATCTCTGATGTTGATGTTACCAAAATTGCAGGTTGTTTTTCTAACTTGCGACAAGCCTCAAATAGATTAACTGTTCCGAGTACGTTAGTTGAATAAGTTTCTAATGGACTATCCCATGAAGCCTTAACATAACTTTGAGCCGCTAAATGATATATCTCGTCAGGTTGGACTTCTTGTATAACTTTATTTACTGAAAATGAGTCGGTTAATTCAATAAGATGGGTTGTTATCTTATCTGCTATATCTTTTAGTTTAAATCTATCTGAAATTATACGGATAGTTCCATGGACTTCGTGTCCTTCATTGACCAAATACTTAGCCAAGTGAGAGGCTGCAAACCCATCTATGCCAGTTATGAGGACAATCTTTCGTTCCATTGATTTGATATATTTAACCAATTATATGTATCTTTAGCCCATTGTATTTGTCTTTCTATTTCTCCATCATTCCATTCTGGTTGATTTATAATTGCATTTATGTATTTATCCTTATTTTCAGAGTCTCCAAATGTATTATCTTTCTCCCATTTTGTAGCGTCTGTGTGTATCTTTGCCCCACTTTGTACAGTTTCATTTAAAGCAGCGAAATCAGAACAAATCACTTTACATCCTGCTAATTGAGCTTTAACTGCACTTATACAATGTATCTCAAAGAATTGTGTTGGGTATAAAAATATTCCTGCCTCTAAATACTTCTTGGCTATCGCTTTATGGTCTATCATATATCCTCCCTCGGCTCTTCCTTGCTCAACTAACTTATTAAAGCGTTCCATTTGTTTATTCTTCCAATCCATCATCTCTTTGTTTTCTGCCTGTACCTGATCGTATACTCCCCATCCGTAATACCATGCTAACTTCCAAGGTTTGTCTGGTTGTCTTTTAATAAGTTCTTCAAATATATCTAATGTAGCGTCTAGGTGTCTGTCTGGACTTGATGTGTTGATTATAAGATACGGGTTCTTTTTGACCTTTTCTTCAAATAATGATGGGTCTATTCCATTAGGTATAACAGCAATCTTTTCGTCTGGTATGCTTGGAAATAGATTTCTATGAGCGTTAGTCTTAACAAATACTCTGTCTATCTTAGCCAATCGTTTTTTATTAAATTCAGCGTCAGCAATTACATCGTGTAAGTCTATAAATACCTTTGTCGAGTTTATCTCATAATCACAAGGCTTAGGATGTCTCCAAATTATAGTTACATCTTGCTTGTCTCTTACGTTATATTTCCAATAATGACGATACTTAACACCATCCCATTCTCCTTCTTTCTTGCAGTTATTATAGACAGTTATATTCCAACCTTTCTTAGCGAGTTCTTTACTTAGGTTGATAACAGCTTCTTCACTTCCACCGCATCCTTCTGTCATTGCTATCTCAGGATTCCAGTATTTTGAAGTGTATCCGCAATAATAAACTAAATCTTTACCGCTTGATTTCTCTTTTATAAAATTCTCATTGACGAAATAACACATCTTTGGGTGGGATGAAATCTTTTTTGGTAAATTGTCAATGAACTTTCTTAATTCTTTTTTATCTGTAATTTTCTGTGCTTCTTCTAAGTATTTATCTATATCTAAGCACTCTTTCATCTCATCTTTTATAAGTTTTCCCAAACTTTTTACTATTTCCTCATCTGGAAACATCTTTTCAAGTTTATTTACAACAGCAACAGCCTTTTCAAACTGTGCCATTTCAAAATATATCCTTGCCATTGTCAGCATTGGAAGCAAATCATACTCTCTTGGGTTGTAAGCTATGATTTCCTTGTCTGGAATTGGCATTTGGAGTCCTAACTCTAAAAAATTCAACGCTTCTTGATATTTTTTGTTCTTATAACACCATTCTCCCAACTTTATATATGCATCTGGGTATGTTGGGCGTAAAATCCAAGCATCTTTAGCGTATTTTTGGTCGTTTATTAGTTCAAATATCATCAAATTAGCCAAATACTTCTCTTCATCTGAGTCAGATAATTCTATGTATTTTATGAACATTTCTGAGGCTTTTTTAGGCTCTTGTTTCATTATAAGGGCATTTCCCATTAACCAGTAACTTCTGGCGTCTTGTGGGGCAGTTTTAAGCGTCTGGGTGGCTATCTCGTAGTTCCTGTCGGCACTTTCAGTAACCCTTTCGTCATCTGTTATATGTAATACCTCTATATTCTCTATAAAACATGTATCAATAGTTCTATTCTCTTTAAAATCTTCATGAACTTTGCCTACCCATTCAACACAGCCATCGTTCTTTATGATTCGGCTTTTTAAGTGTTTTGTATCGCAAATCTTGTTTTTATTAAAATGATACAGGTAGTTCATTACCCCTATATCTATGGTCTTTTCTTCCATTGTCTTGATGACATCTGGAAGATTGTGCGCTCCTCTTAAAACATCATCTGAATCAAGCCATAATATCCAATCTCCTTTTGCTTGTGAAAAGTTAAAGTTTCTTGCTTTAGCAAAGTCATTCTCCCATTTAAAGAATGATTCTTTACCTTTATACGCTTTGATAACATCAGATACTTCTTTGTTTGGTTTATTGCCTGCCTGTGTAATGCAAATCTCATCAACAAATGACGCTACATAAGTCAAACACCTTTCAAGGAGTTTAGCTTCTTCTTTTGTTGGTTTTACTATGAGGCAAAGACTTATTTTTGGCATTTTACTTTTTCTCTTAATTATTTAAGTAAACGAGTTAAGAAAACGAGTTATTTCATCTGATTTATCTCCTATTTTTTTTCTTTGACTTTCTCTAAAATTGTCAGTAACACTTCCAGACAGTCCACAACTGGTCATTGAAATATAGACTGGTGGTGAATTATTGTAATCAACAAAATCGTCTATATCCAAATTACCATCTTCATCGTTTATTGGAAATATATCTTCGTCATTTTCTATAATATTTTTCATATTAGTAACTTCTAGATATAGTGAACTCTGGGAACTTCTTTATAAACCACCTTAGCTCACTTTGTTTAGTAAATATAGGTTCTTCTTTTAATGATACTTCAAAGGCATTCATTATTCCATCTGGTAAAGATAATGGAACTCTTATCTCTTTTTCTCCGTTTAATGTTCCATACATCTTATCATCAGCGTTGCTTCGTCTAAACTCTATCAGTTTTAGAAACGATTGATACTTTTCTGGGTAGTCTTTTTTGTACTTTTCTACCACATCGCAAATGAATTGTTTTCTAATCGTCATTTTGTTATTTTTGATATTAACCTAAGAATAAAGGTAAGTAATGGGAATTTTTCAGGAAAGCTTCTAAGCAAATCCTGCAATTCATCTGTTGTTATGTCTATTTCTATTGAAAATAGACCTTTTTTAATCTTCATGTTCTTCTATAAGTGCAGATTCAACCATCAGAATACTTGTTGCAGTTGAAATAGCATTTAATAATGAGAATTTAACTGTTTTAAATGAGTCAATGATAACTGAGCAATCTTTTTCAAATATATCGTTATCGCTATTGGAATTTATGCAAATTTGTTTATTAGTTGCTCCACATATTTTTAGCATTTTTTCAGATATATCTTTTACTCTCATAGAAGCTTGCAATAAACCATATCCAGCTCCTAAGCAATATCCTAATTCATAAGCTCCTTTGACTGCTCCTAAAGCGTCTTCTAGTTTAAGTACAGCTTCGTTGCGTTCTACATCAGTATTTCGACCTATTCTTATGATGGCAATCTTTCCTTTTAGTTGAGCTATGCGTTTAGTCAGTTGTTCTTTTTCAAATAGTGATTCTTCTGTTTCTATCTTTGTTTCCAAAGACTTAACTAACCCGCTAACATCTCCTTTGCCGTTAAGAATAGTTGTGTAGTCTTTTTCTACTATGACTTTGCAAAGTTCTTCCCCGACATACGTTTCTATGTCTTCAAGCGGACTAATCATCTTATATTCTATCGGTATGATAATGAAGTTATCTATTCTCATCAGTGATATAAGCGATTCACGAGAAAACTTATTAGCGATAACTACCAATGCACCAGCTTTATTGTCTAATGCCTTTTTAATGTCAATGTCTTCAATGGTATTCACCTCATCTTTAACTATTACATAGCAATCGTCTAGTATTCGTTTGTCATCGTTTCTTAATATTTTTGACTGAGCTTTTTTAGATTCAAACTTTATTCCGTTGATAATTTCCTTAGTAAGAATGTTCTTAGATGTTTCCTCTATGCTAATCTGTGCTTCTTTACCAAGTTCTTCATAGATTTCAGATATGATTTTAGCCATATCTTGATTAAGACTTGATGTAAGCGCTAGATTGTAAACATCTTGTTTGGATTCAATCTGTTTGACCTCTACTTTGCTAAGAACCTCGTTCGCTTCTTTAAAAAGACGCTCCCGCAATTCTCTAGGGTTTTCTGTCTGAATATCTTTTATGATTTCAGATAATATAGATTGTAAAAGTACAAGCGTTGTAGTCGTACCATCGCCAGCATCTTCGTTAGTCTGATTAGCACATTGCTTGGCTAACTGGATTCCGGCTTGTTCTACTTCGTCTTTAACATTAACTTCTCTGGCGATAGAAACACCATCATTAATAATCTCTGTTGCTGTTCCATTATAGATTAAGACATTCTTTCCTTGTCCACCTAATGAAACTTTTACAACATCAACACATTTATCTATTCCTGCTTTTATTTTTTGTCTGGCTTCGTTGCCAAATAATATCTTTTTCAATTGTTTTCACTCCTCCTTGATTTTCTCGGAGTGAACTGAGAAATCAAGGGGAACAATTATTTAATTAAAATAATGTTTAAATTTATTCAGTTTTAGTCTACGTCAAAGCCGTCAGCGTATTGGTTGCTGTCTTGGTTTCTTACTTCCAAGGTCATAGCACCATATACAGCTTCTGCATCATATGCACCTGAAGATGGCATATCAAGAATTTGAGGTCTTACAAGATAAGCTACTTTCAGTTTTTCTGGTCGAATAAACAATACACGTCCAGTTGCGTCAGTACCAGAAACTTGGATATATCGGTGAGCGTGTTTAGCGATTCTACCGAATCCAGTTTCAAATACATCAACAGCAGATACGATGGTCTTCAGTCCAACTCCATCATAGGTTACCCCAGTTTTGTTAGTGAAGTCATCAGTCTTGTCAGCCAAGAAAGAACCCATATACATATCTGTTGCGACATCTCCATTTGAATTGTCCCAGTTAGCCTTCATCAATCCTTTAAGGATAGAAGCTGACCATACTGTTCCTGAACTATGAGAAGTATAGTTAGATGATTTTGAAACTGCCTGAATCACACCTTTCATTTTTGCAGCTGCTGCGCTTGATACTCCAGACACAAGAGAACTTCTGACCAAGTCATATTCAACTGCATTTTGCCAATCAACCATTCCTTTAGCTCGCTGACGAGAAAGTTCGTCTTGTGCTTGAAAGTGGTCAATCGCTCTTTGTATTTTTGTTACACTATATCTCTTTGAAACTTCTTCCACGTTGTTGGTTAAGCGTGTAGGTGTCGTTAGAGCTGTATTTGAGAAATCAGCTCCTTCGGCAACTGCTAGAGAACCAGCAGTATCGTAAGTATCAATCAATGTTTCGTGATATATACCATTTGCCTTCACTTTTTCCAATGAATTATGGATAGAGGTTTCTTTTGCTGTTAGGTATTCAATCAGTCCGAGTACATCCTCTTTAGCTGATTTATCGCCATAACTACGCAATATTTCGTCTGTTGCCATTTAATTTTACCGACAACAATCTCAATCTACTTTTTAAAATACTCTGTTACCAGATTTATTTTCGCTGTTTCAGAACCAGTTTGTTTTACTTCTTCTTTAAGCTTATCAATAGTCTGCGACTGCATCGGTGATATTCTGTTATTGGTTACTGGTGTCTTACTAATCCTTTGGCTTGCTTCAGCGATTGGTTTGAAGGCTTCAGAACTCCATGCTTCTTTTAAACTTATGTTCTGCTTTTCAGCATAAGCCTCTAGGGCTTCAAGAACTGGTTTAGCGGTTGGCACATCAATGAGAAAGTCCTTTTTAGCGATTTCCTTTTCAAGTGTTTCCACTCTAGTTAGGGCATCTTGTCCTTTCTTTTTCTGTTCTTCTAACTCTTTTTGAGCTTTACGCTCCTTGATAGCTTCTTGGTCGCCTGCAAAACTTTTAAGGTTCTCGGCGTGCTTCAAAGCTTCTTCTTTTGTTTTAAACTCTCGTCCGAAGGTTTTGTTGAGGTCTTCGAGCGTTAGTGAATCGCTTTTGCCTGCAACATCCTCTTGACCTGCCTTAGTGTCGTCGATTACTTCTTCAGAAGCACCATCTTCTTCAAAGTATTCTTCAACAGCGTCGGTCTGTTGGGTTTGTTCCATTTCGTGGTTATATTAAAAAATTAGTTACTGATTAGTTATTGTTCTATATATATCATCTTCATCTTCTTCTTTTGGTAGTTCAGGATAAGCAATGCCCCATAATTCGCTAAGCCATCCGTTTATTATTCTTATTGCCTCTTGCCTAGCTTTAAAGTCTATAACTCTGTTTACTCCATTAACAGTATCAATACTTTTGATATGTTTATGGAGAATCTTGAAAGATTCTTTGTTTAAATCTAGGAAATTTTGTATTTCTTGTTCCATATTATTGTCCTACTGCTGCACTTGGTTGTGGCATTGATTGGTCTAACGCTCCTTGTGGTTGCGCTCCTGCGACTTGTGGTACTGCGTTAGGAGAAACTGCTGGCATATCTTCTGTCATTAGGTCTGCTGGAAGTCCAAGAACATCAAATAGTTCTCTTATGGTTTTCTTGATAGGTAATCCAGCAGAAGCAAGTGTTCCTAGTATACCTTGCAGGGCAGTAGCCATTGTAGCCTTATTTATGTTTTCATCTGTTATGTTTATCTTAACTTCACATTCGCTATCAAGTATCTCATCAATTATAGGGATATATCTATCAGGACCTTGTTTAGCCAGTTCATCCATTGCTTGCTGTTTCATAAGTATGTCCATACCTGGCATAACTTGTTCTCCCATCATTATCATATTATCAAGTTGAGAGTTTACCATGTTTTCTACAAGAACTTCATCAATCTTCTTCATTATTTCTGGGTCTCCTGTTATCCTTTGTATTTCTCCTTTTCGTTTCTTTAGTCTTTTGATTATAGCTGGTAATACCTTGTTTTGCAAAAATGCTTCCATGTCTAAGAATATATCCTCAATTCTTAGGTTATATCCTTTGCTTGTTCCTTGCTGTTCAATTAAAGCGTTCGTAGCTGGTCTATTTGGTGATTGCTGATCTTCGTTAGTTGTTCCTGTAACCCTTGTACCCCAAGCGTATGCTCTGTCTTCGTCTTGGTATGAGTTTTGGTCAACTTTGCCTGTTTCAATCAATTCTACACTTGAATTAGCGTCTAGTTTAATTCCTCCAGTTGTGAATAATCTCTTAAACGCTTGTGGGGTGATATTACCTTTTAATCCAAACAATCCAATAGACGACACTCTTGAACGATTAAGTCTTGTATTAACAACCTCGTTAAGATAAGCCTGAATATTAAATAACATTTCAGGTACACCTCTACCATCAGCCCTATTAGGTACTTCTTTGAATTTAAAGTCTTGGTATGGATAATCTTCTTCTTTGATTTCATCTACACTATGAACTACTGGATTAGTTTCTATGTTTGAAATAAGAACTTTACCATAGAAATATGCATCTTTATCATCTTCGCTATTTGTTAGACACATTTTAGGAAGCCAACCAACACGCTGATATAGTTCTACATAAGGAATTTCAGTTGAGTTTTGGTCTGCATTGAAAGCGTCTGTTGAGTTTCCTACTATTTGAGTACCTTTAACATCACTCGAGTTATCGAGATTAAGTTTATCAAACTCTGGTTTAGTATATATATATCTTTCAGTAAATCCTGAGCTTTCTTTAATCTTTTCTATTGATGGGTCAAATATTGTGTTAAGTCTATCGACTATGCAAATTTCTAATTCTCCATCTTCTTCTTCTAATTTAAGAAAAGCTGTGCCATCAGTTACGCATCTTCTAAGCATTCCATTGATAGTCTTGCCAAATCTCATCTTATCCAGTTCTTCTTTCAATAAGTGTCTAAGTATCTCTGTCTTTATATAAGCTAGGTTGCTACCATTCTTAGCTTTAAGCGTTATGTCTTTTGTATCTATGTCTATATTCTTTAAGACGTTTTCAACAACCCATTCAGTAAAAGGAATGAATATCTTAGTTCTTCCTGTTATAGGGTCTTTGGAGTTCTTAAAGAAACCAAGATAGTTCTTACGAGCTTTCTTAACTACATTACGCATCATAAACTGCGTATCGTCAGTCACAAAAACAGCTCCTTCTTCCCAGTTTTGTTTCTCGGATAGAGTTATCTTTATAGCTTCTTTTTGTCCTATAGTCTGTTCCATAATGTTTTACCAGTCTTGTTCTGGTTCTTCTAAAATTAAATCTGGTTCTAATGCTGTTGATATTTGTATTTGGTAAGCTGTTGCGTCTAAAACATCATCATGAACTCCTTTAGGAAAGTTCACTTGTTCTTCTTCCAAATCTATACATTGACCCGTAACGTGGAATATAGAGTGACTTTCATATCTTGGAAGTAATGCTCTAATTCTTGTTTCTTTGGCTGTTTGGTTATGTTGAAGTTCTACTATATTTAAAAATTTATTTCTTTTCCTCATTTCTTCATCAATAAATGGTTTTATTGCTTGAAGATAAATAGTCTTTTCTATACCAATAACTTCTAGTCTAAAAGTTTCCCACAATGCGAATAGGTCATCTATAAGTTCCAGTGGGCTTAGTTTCTTTTTCCATGCTTTGATGTTCCATTTGTTCTCTCTGTCAGTAAAATTTAAACAAAATCCAGTATAATCAGAACTTGCTTTTTGGCTTATTGCTGTATCTATTGTCAGTGTATTTCTAGTGCTTAATGATAGCACTTCATCCATTGTCCTATATTGGAAATATTCTTGTTTGAACTCTTGTGATTCACTTGATACTGGTTCTTGTTGATAAAGTGCTGACCAGTCGTATACTCCTACTGTATTCTTGATTTGATTGAGTGCATCTATATCGTATTTGTCTTTCCATAACGCTTCACCTTCTTTTCTAAATAGTTCATCTTTTATGGCTATGGCTGGAAACTTTACAACTTCCCATTTGTCGCCTCCTTCTTCTTGGGCTTTTAGAAGCCTGCCAGCCAAGTCATCTTGATGCCATCGGGTTAGAATTAGTATCACCGCCGCATCTTTCTCTAGCCGAGTATATGCTGTCGATGTATACCAACTCCAAACCTTTTCCCTTATTGTCAAACTCTCTGCTTCTTCTCGATTTTTAATTGGATCGTCAATTATCAAAAGGTCTGCACCACGTCCTGTTATTGCTCCACCTACACCAACTGCGGTATATCCTCCACCCTCTTTCGTAAGCCATTTAGCTTTGCTTTTGCTGTCGTCTCTTAGTTTAGTTGTAAATAGTTCTTGATATTCTTGTGTATCTACTAAATTTCTTGTTTTATATCCAAAGTCTTGTGCCAATTCTGATGAATAACTTGATGTGATTATTTCTTTTTCTGGGTGTTTTCCTAAATACCATGCTGGAAACATTATTGACCCTAATTCTGATTTTCCATGTCTTGGTGGAACAAATAACATTAATCTCTTTACTTCACCTTTTTCTACTCTTTCTAATTGTTTTGCTATCTCCCTATGAAGCCAGCTTGCATCGTATTTCTTTACAAACCCACAAAAAGGAATTAGCTCATTCTGTGATATCACTTTTATCGCTTCCTTTTGCAATTCCATCTGCGATGATTTGTTTTGCTCGTTCATAACTTAATTTCGTGTTATCATCCAGTTTTATATCTAATTGTTCTGCTAATTGAAGAACAAATTTCAAATACATTTCAATGCTTTTCTCCTTTCCCTCTAGCGCGTTCTGTTTAAGTTTAGCTAAAACTTCATTACCACCATTTGTGGCTTCGTTAAGCCATATCTTAATTATTTGACGTTGATTTTCTTTTTTAACTCTTTGATAATTATATGTTCCTTCTGATATACCAAATCTATCGCAAAAATTTTCTCTTGTTTCTTTGCGTTCAGCTTTAGGAGTAGCCTCCCTTTCTATCATTTCTTGTATCCATCCTTTATTTTCCACAAGGTTTTTTTCCACCTTTCTTTTTTTTACTCATACGTTTAATGTGTTGTTTAATAGCTCCCTTAATTAAATAGTTTTCAAATTCTTTTTTTGTTATTACAATAGGCTTATTATCCATGCTATTGATACTATTAAAGATCCTATTGCTGTGCCTTTAACAAGCGTATTTTTACAATCTTTTTTAGCGTCTTCATATCCAAATTCATACCCATCTAAAAATTCGTTTAATCTGCAATCTGTGCAATTAAAAATATGCCTAAAAACTTCCTGTTCTTTAGGTTTCTTTTCTTTCTTTGGTTTCTTTGATATTGGTTTTTGCATTCTTTAGCATTTCTCCTATTAGGAGCGTTTAATATGCAAATTTATACTTACATTATAAACTGTTTTTTAAATCTTTGCAAATGACGCCAAATAAGCCATTATTTAGCATTTTTGATACCTATACACCCATTCTTCTTCTGCTGCATTATCAATTTTAAGTTCTTTTAAGCATTCCTTCCAATAACAACATTCGCTATTACATGGTCTTTGACCTACTTCTTGTCTTTCTTTGTTTATTTTTGGTGAACAAGTCATTTTATTTTTAATTATATTGTATCTAGTATTATCTTATTTTGAGGCAGAGAGTTTATCAAAATTTTCATCATAATCTCTTTGGTGAACGACTATTCTTCGAAAAATATCTAAATTATCGTTGCTTATAACAACTCCAAATTTTATTTTCTTATTGCGATATGGGATAAATCCGATGTCAATGACGTTTCTTCCGCAAAAATGTATTGCAAGTTTTCCACACTGCTTATCTCCACATCCACAAGGAACTTCCCAGTATTTTTCCCAGACTTTCCCCATTTTGTTTATGTATTTATTTTGTATTTAGTATTTTAAGGGTTTTGGTTCTGTAAGCGTTAAATCCTCTGCAACTACACTCTGGTTGAGGATAATCGCATAATTCGCAATGACTTTCTTCAGGCAATCTCTTTTTTATTTCTTCAATTTGCTTTTTAAGAAGTATTTTAGTCATTTGTTCTCCTGCTTCTGCTGTTAAAATCTTTTCTTCTTTACAGCGTTTTCTCCATTCATCACAACCGCCTTCATAGGCTTTGCCTATTAGATAACAACTTTTTTCTTCTAATTCTTTTCTGTTTATTACTACATATTCTTCTCCACCGTCTTCAGAAGCATCCCAGCATCTTTCTTCGACAAATTCTGAAAACTCTTTTTTTAATTTGTTTAACATAGTGGTTAGTTAAAAATAATTAGTATCCAAATTATAAAAAATAATAGTCCTATAAAATATTTATCTAGAATACCTACCAACCCACATTACAAGAAACAAAACTATATTTTATGTGCTCAATCAAGTAGACTACTCGTGCGTGGGAATACCTGCCTTATAGAGCGTCCACGAACACCTGATAAGTTTGTCGGGTAAATTCCATTGCCAACTGTCTTACAAGCTTTCGTAAATATCTACTGGATAGAACATACAAAACTATTTATCTTTTACTCTTTATAAGTATTTTTTATTATTTCAAACAATTCATCTAAATCTGTTGCTATAATATCCCCTACCCAGTTTTTATTTATGATAAATCCATTAGTCGCACGTCTGATTGTTATAATTTTTGTTTCTTCCATATAGGTTATATTATTATCTTTTAGTTATCGGAACATTTACCTACTTCGTTATCTATATTCCTGCGTAAAACATAGTAAATATAGCGTTCATTCATAACTGTTTTGTCTACGATAGCCCAACCTTGTGAAAGCATAGTTTTTAGCTGTTCTGCTCTAAAATCTGGAAAGGCTATGTCTATTTTTATTGTTTCGTATTCCATATAGGTTATATTATTATCTTTTAGTTATTTAAATAAATCTAACACATCTTTAAGGGCGTTATAATAACCATTCTGCCATTCCTGCTGTTTTGCTATTTTGCTATCATATTTATTTTTTTCAATCATCTTTTCAATCTCTTTTTTAATTTTTTCCTTTTCCATTTTAATTATAGTTATTTATTATAATTATTAAATAATTCTTGAAAACTGTCGTACATTTTTTGAGCGTGTTTCTTATTTTTTTTCAATTCCTCATTAAACTTCTTACATCTTTTTAATAATACGTTTCTATTGGTTCCTGAGTTTCCGCTTTTCCTATGCTTGCTCATTCCTCCGCCGATTGAACTCCATTTGCTAATATGTTTTTTTTGTGAAGAATTTTTTAAATTTATTTTTCTTCTAGGATGCTTCATATGGAAATTCTTTATCAAATTTACTAAGTATATCTTTAAGAGTCATAGTTATTTAATTTAAAGAGTTAGAGATTTTTTAATTTATTTAGATTTTCCTCTTTTCCACCATTTAACAAAAGAGTCTCCGCATTTTTTACACAATAATTTCTCTGTTTTTAAATCAAATGTATCTTTAAGTCCGAAAAATGGATAACCTAATTTTCTTTTACATCTACTACACTTTTCTTTTTCAGCACCTACATCTGGGCGAATTTTAATTTGTTTCTTCATAGTTATTTAATTTAAAGAGTTAGTTTGTTAGGCGTATTTTCTATTCTTTCTTTTGCGATTTTAAAGTAGTTTTCATCTAATTCTATTCCTATAAAGTTTCTATTAAGGTTTTTACAAGCCACTCCAGTTGTTCCACTTCCCATACAGTTATCTAATACTAGGTCGCCTTCATTGGTGTAGGTTTTGATGAGATATTCAAAGAGGGCTACTGGTTTTTGAGTGGGGTGAAGCGACTTATGGTTAGGATTGCTAATCTCTATGACTGTTTTCGGTTGCATTATTCCGTTGTTTTCTGAAATATGCCCATCTTTTTCGCCAGTTTTTCCGAGTGTTCCATTACTCCTATTTTGTAGGTAGTGCCTTTTCTTATATGACTTTCCAATTGTTGTTTGGGGATTATATGTCGGCAACTTATCGTAAAATATACAAATATCTTCGTGCCATTTCATAAATTGCTTCTTCGCATTAAATACATTAGATGGTCGGGTTTTTAACCACACTAAAGCATACTTAAACATCTTGATATTACTCATCACTAACGCACTTGTAAAAGGTTGTGAAGCGGTTAAAACTATCGCTCCGTTGTCTTTGATTATTCTCTTATACTCTTTCAAAAGTGGCTCAAAGGGAATTATCGTGTCCCATTTACAGGCAGTAGTTCCATAAGGTAAATCGCATAAAATCATATCAATACTCTTATCAGGTATATCTTTCATCACTTCAAGGCAATCTCCTTGTATCAGTTCCATAGTTATTTAATTTAAAGAGGTTATGTTTTTTTTAGTCACCATTTATGCTTAATTTTTTACCATACAATTTTTCATTATCAGCGTGTATTTTTTCATACGCCGCAAGACAATCACATAGATATTCAGCTAATATAAAGTCTGGAGTATTAGAACCATTTTCAATGCTGTGCATATTTATTAGATGTTCTAGTTCTTTTTTAAATTCTTCCATATTAGTTATTTAATTTAAAGAGTTAAGATTCCCAGTAATATCTTTATGGCAAAATGGGCATTCTCTAATTTTTATATGACCAATTTCTTTGAGCCATTGTATTATTTCTTTTTTATAAAGAGAATATTTCCTTTGCCGAGATTTTTTATTTATTTCGTTTCTTTTTTGGCGATTGTTTTTAGAAAATTCAGCAGAACGTTTTACCGCAGATTTTATTTGCCTGTTTCTTCTATTATCTGATAACCAATATTTTATTGTGCTTTCAACAACATTAAACATTAAGGCTATATCTTTTATTTTCATTTTGCGTTTTCTCAATAGCCTTATTTGAGCTATTTGTTCATCTGTTAGTTTGCAATTAAGATTTTCTTCTCTTTTATAAACTGGGTATGCCATTTTTGTCATAGTTATTTAATTTAAAGAGGTTATATTAAATCCATTCTATTTGCGGTTTTCCTGTATATCCTTTTTCCCAAACATACCAAGCGAAAGCCATAGTGCTACTCATTTTTTTTCCTGTAATTTCGTCATTTGATTTTCCGTTTCTCATTGGTTGCTGGCGTTTTTTGAATACATATACAGTTTTTAGTGGGGTTTTCTGCAAAAAGGTTGCTCGTTTTTGCCCTTCAAGTGCTTGTAGTTTACCAAACATTATAACCTTTTTACTGGCTATTTTTAACGCTTTTTCTACAAATTCTTGAAATAGATTAAATGGTGGGTTAGTGATAACTGTTGGAAAATCTCCATACATATTTTCTCCAAGAAAATCAATACCACTCTTTCCATAACCCCTGTCAATCAAATCACTCGCATAACAAGATTCTAATAATTTCGCTATATGCCCCTCTCCACAAGCAGGTTCTAATGCTGGGTAAATTATTTCCTCTACTAATAAAAGTGCCTTCGTGCTATCTGGGTGCGTAGCGTAAAAGTCATTTTCTACTCTACCTCTTGCAGGATTTCCACCCGCTAATTTTCCGCCTTCTCTCATAGTTATTTAATTTAAAGAGTTTATTCTTGTTTTTATAAATTCTAATAATTTTTTGCAGTCATCTTCTCTTAAAAGTGAGATATGCCCTTGCTCTCTATTTTTATTTAATTTCCTGCATAACCACCAATAAGCCGATTTTCTTGTTTTCTCTCCCGACTGCCATATTTTATCAAATTCTCTATGGCATTTTTTACGCAATTCTCTTAATTCTTTGCCCGCTACTGTCGTTCCGCCATAACTGTCGCAATTAGGATAATCACTGCACGCTTGCATAAGTCCATAATCAGGAGCATCTTTCCCATAAATAACTGAACTATGAACTACTTGTATTCTTTTTCCACAATAAGGACACTTCATATAGTTATTTAATTTAAAGAGTTAGATTTCTTTAATTTTTCCTCAATTTCTGTGATAATTTTTTTAACCATCATTATTCCGTGCTTTTTAACAAAATCCTCTAATTCTACCGTTACCATTCCAATTTCCCTTTCAAAATCAGCTTCTGCTTCTGCTTCTGCTTCTGCTTGAGCCGCCGCTCCTTCAAAATAATCTGCTTCTTCTTGTGAGTTATACATATTTTTATTAGTTATTTAATTTAAAGAGATTAGTCTTTATAATCATTTCTTTTTCTTCTGATGTACGCCTTATAAGCTAAAATTATAGCTGTCATAAATATCAGAGTCCAAAATATATCTTCTAGTATTTGAATAACAACAATTTTAGTCCATAATAATGGCATTAGTTGTGCTGTTACATTTTCTAATGTTTTACTGTCTACATTTAAGTTGAGTGTTTTTATTGCCTCCACAATTTGTGTGATTTGATTTGTGTCCATATTATTTAATTTAAAGAGTTAGCTAAGCCTATAAGTTACATTTATTACCGCATCTTTATCGTAAAAACAAGTTAAAATACCAAACCAATGATTCCAAGAATCCATTTCTTGTCGTTGTTTTTTGCTGATGATAGAGTCGATGTATTTCATATAATTTAGTTATTATGGGGTACGGGTCGAATCATACCCCATATAACGAAACTATTTACAAATCTTGTAGTTTCCACCTGAATATAAACATAATAGCTCTTTTTCTGACATATCTTTGTGGTCTAAAATCCATTCCTCTAAAACTTCCATTTCTTCAGCATGAGAGTTGAAACAACTGTAATGTCCGCCCCAAACATTATAGCCAATTCCGTTAACTTTCGATATAGCGGTACACTTTGAGTAATTATTTTGACCTCTGCCAGACTCATTTAGCCAAATTGTATCACTTATAGCCTTTATGTCTAAAACCTCGTCTGAGGGCAATTCTGTGCGTTCTGGGGGATTCTGTGCGTGAGATACCTCTATGTAAACTGTCTTTGAGTCTAATAGTCCAAAATAATTGTAATTTGAGACTATGACTACCCCACCTGCGATTAAGAACTCTGTTATTACGATTGCTACTGCTAACTTTTTGATTTCTTTCTCTGCTTTAGCACAAAATAGTTTAAATTGTGCCTTTTTTAATTTGTACCACATACTTTTTGTTTTTATCCGACACCCTTCGGATTTTATTTTAATGGGAATAACTTAAACCATATTTTTAATAGCATCTCCAATTGTTTCGCTTTGCACATCATAAGATTTTCCATTTAAATTATTAAGACCTGCTTTTACTTCTTCTAAATCGTCCAAAATCTTTATAAGAGCCTTTAAAACAGTTTTGTTTCCTTCTAGCGTCTCTTGTATCGCTAGTATGATTGTTTCGTCCATATTTTTGTTTAATTAGGTTAATTATTAGGAGACTGGAGTTAGGTAGTGAATTGATGTATAAAATATATCCTTTGTGCCTAACTCCTATCATGATACTACCCATTATACTCCTTTCACATTATTTGTCAAGTGTTTACAAAGCTGAAATATCCGTTGTCTTGAAACCCCCATTTTTACTGCTATTTTCTCGTATGTCATTCCTTTTTCTCTCATAGCAATTATTTTATCCTTTCTTTTTCTATACATTTTTAGTTGTTCTTTTGTCATAGTGTTATAGTTCTTTAAATATGTCTTGTACCGCTTGTTTTAGTTTTGCCATCTTCCATTTAAACTTAGGATCGTCTTGTGAACTTACAATTACTTCTCCTTTTTGCTGTGAAAGCATTTCAATAAACGTGTCTAAGTATATTACCACCTTACTTGAACCCAATGGTTCTCCGAATAACTTATAAACAAGTATTGGCTCATATCCTAATTTACCTAGTTTCTCTGCTTGTTCCCACCAGTCTTTTATGTGTGGTACAGCGTGGTTCTTACATTCAATTCCTAGAGTTCTTCCATTTATATCACACTTAGTTTTTATATCTCGTTTATCTCTATTACTTGCTCCGCTTGCGCCATCTCTTTCGGCTTCAATATCTAATCCTTCTTCTTTGAATCGTTGGCAAACATAATCTTCTAATAGTTTTCCTTTTTGTTTTGTATAACTCATTTTGGAGACATTCTCATTTCGTTAGTTTGACGATTGAGAGATGATTTTATACTGCTGATTAAAATATGTATTGTTTTTAACGTTCGGTCTACTTCAGTTTTATCTCTTCCAGATTTAGATATTTTCCATAAGGCTCTCACCATTGGGTCGCTTTTCTTTTCTTCTCCAGTTCCCTTGTGTTCCTCCCAAAAACTTGCTTCAGCTAATTCTAATTCAATCATTTTTTCAGAATAATTAGCATACCAACCTGCTAAAATTAGTTGAATTGAGTCTAATTTAGCAGGGTTGTTTTTAGATCTTATAATGTCTCTACCAAATTCTGGCAAGTTTATTTCTTTATCCATTAAAATGGGCAATTTAAAGCCTTATACGTTGATTCGTCCATGTGATAGATGTCTTTGTAAAAATAATCTCTCCATTCTATTATTTTCTTTTTAATCTGTTCGTCGCTCATTGTGTCGTTTTTATAAAATTCAGTTACGATTAAAGTCGCATCTCGTCCACTTGAAAATAATCTCATTGACTCTTGTTTATCGTCTTGGAATCCTGAAATCTGACGTGCTTTGTAGTCCATTGTTGTTTTAATGTCCTTTTTAGGAAAGGAATCATACATAGGACGTACTGTGGAAGCTTGTGGTGAGTTCTGAGAGGTTTTTGTGCAAGATGTGGTATCTAATGCATCTCCTGTTCCAAAACTAGTTATATTGCGATATGTTACTTCCTTTCCGAATTGGTTGGCTTTCTTGGTTTCTTTGACATCGATGGTAACAATGTCTCCTACTTTAAGACCCAAATCTTGGTACTGGTCATACACAGGAGTTGATTTACCATCTGGGAAATTCTCAAAGAAAGAATATCTAGTAGGGTATTGCTGACCACCTACTTGTTCTTCAAGTGTTATTTTTCCACCAGACTGGTTTATGGCTGTTATTGTTATTTCTTGCATATTATTTACTTAAATTAGTTGAATTATTATATATTTCTCTTAACTGTGCTATAGGCATTGAATTAAACCCTGTTATTTTATATCCTTTCTTTTTAGCTCTTTCTTTTATAACTTTTAAATAGAACTCTCTACTTGCGTCTTTAGTTGTTAAACCTTGAGAAGTCATATACTCTTCTTTGGCTTCCGCTTCTGATTCGGATAAAATGTCATTTTGTGCGTTAGACATAATTTTATTGTTGATATGGACTTATATAAATTGTGCTTCTTATCTTGCGACAATTAAAACATACTTGAGTTAAGGCATCGTGAAATGTTGAATAAATTGCTTGTTGGGTATGGAAACTTTCACATTTTCTTATTTGCTCTCTCACTTCATCCATCGTGGGTAAATACTCATACTCAAAATAAACTTTATCTTCCTTTTTATTTTCCATAGCTTTTATAAATTATTTAATTTAGCAAATTCCCCAAAAAATTCAAATGCCGTTTCGTTATACTTTTTAGCCGCTTCTTTTGCAGTAGAAAAATAACCTAGGTGTATTTTTTTATTATTCTTATGAATAGACGCTGACCAACGGTTATTCCTTTTAGACACACCCTTAAACCCTGATGTATTGTGGGATGATATTTTCATATTCCACACATTTTGCTGACGAGTGCAAATTCTTAAGTTTTGCTTTCTGTTATCTAACTTATTTCCGTTTATGTGGTCAGTAAATAATCCTTTTGGAGTTTTGATTATTTCTCTATGCATTAGCATTAGTTTTGATATTCTTTTACCGTTTTTCATTCCAATATGGAGATTTTTTGTAGCATAGCCCCTTACTCCATATTGCCATTTATATTTGTTTATCCATCCAAAATCTTCATTGTCCACAAGTGCGAATTTCCCCTTTGTTAGTGTAATTTTTTTCATAGTATTTATAAAGCTATTTATGCTTTAATAATACTCTTAATGATTTAATTTGTCAAACAGTCCTTCACATTCTTGGATGTGTTCTCTTACTTCTTCTTGTGTTTCACAATGTTCGTAGTCAAATTTATTCATATTCTTCTAATTCCTTTAAATATTTAATAAACCATTTTTCTATTTTAGTGGTTAACGCACTCCTCGCCGCACTCGCCGCACTCACCGCCGCACTCTCATTTTTAGCAGTTGGATTTTTTATCCACGCTTTCGCCACTTCTATCGCTTCTCTTGGTCGTTTATCATAAGGATAAATTTTTTCATAATTTTTAAGACATAGTTCAGCCGCATAAATTGAAAGTGCTACACTATCTTTTTTTTGCCATTTATAGGCTTTTAAAATTCTCATATCAGTATAAACTTCTTTTTCGTCTTCCTTATAGCATTTCCCCTTAACTTCTACCTTAGCTAAAATTTCTCCTTGCACAAAACTAAAAGCCTGTTGTATTTCTTTAGAACAATGAAATCCATGTTCACACATTTCTACGTTATACTCATGTTTCCATTTTCCTACTTTCCAAGTGCAATCACCTGAATTTGATTTTATTTTTTTACCCTCTAAATTTAGAAATTTCCAACGTGTTTTCATAAGTTTTTTTATTAAATATAATTCTATTATACACGATTCACAGTTCTTGTCAAGCCTTTAACTAAAATATAATTCCCCATCTATAATATAATAATCCCATCCTAATTCTATTGCTTGTTGTTCTGTCATAAGTTTAAATATGATTACCGTAATTTTTAGCGTCATCAAATCTTCCGTTTTTCGTATTCATTATCAATTCTATTTTTCCAGTCATTCCGTTTCTTTGTTTTTGGACTATACAGTTTATTGCTTTGATATGTTCTTGGTATGATGGTTGTCTTTCTTTGTCATATTGCAGAAGAATTGCAACATCAGCATCACTTGGTACATCTCCAGACCCCTTAGTTGAAATGACATCTGAGTTTCCACTCTTTGCGCTAGCATTATCAATTTGCGAAAGTAATAAGATAGGTACTCCTGTGCTTGCAGAAAAATCTTGAAATTCATTTGATGCGT